>VFQR01000385.1_pt1 | contig 68664 bp, 67 predicted proteins | sample 3512321 | NCBI WGS metagenome assembly VFQR01 (sample SAMN10412374, study PRJNA504923) | tailings metagenome | isolation source: Relicate 3 Philex TSF1 revegetated site | place: Philippines: Tuba, Benguet | collected 2017-08-29 | reverse complement strand
CCACCTCCTCGTCATAGGTAAAGGCATAATGAATCGGCGTTTCCAGCTTCTGTGCCAGGAATTTCGGCGCATAAGAAAAAGCGACGGCAACGAAACTCTTCATGTCCGAAGTGCCGCGCGCAAACAGCTTGCCGTCCTTCTCGGTGATCTTGAATGGATCGGTATCCCAGTCCTGGCCGTCGATCGGCACGACATCGGTATGGCCCGAGAGCACGATGCCCGGTTTGTCCTGCGGTCCCAGCGTGGCGTAGAGGTTGGCCTTCTTGCCGGTGGCGTCATGGACCAGTGTGGCCTCGACGCCGAGCGACTTCAGGTGATCGCGGATCCAGTGGATCAGGTCGAGATTGGAGTCGCGGCTGACCGTTGGCATTTCGATCAGTTGCTTCACCATGGCGAGGGCTTCAGGGGAGGGCTTGGTCATGGGGATTACCTTGTCGTTTTTAAACAGTGTTATTCCCGGCCTAATGCCGGGCATCCACGTCTTGCTTGATCGGGTCGTAAGGTGTGGATGGCCGGCCAGGATAGCATTTTCTGGGCCCGGCCATGGCACAGTATGGGTTAGCTGGATTGCAAACTCTTGATCTGGGCGTCGAGGTCGTCCGCGATGAAGGACTGCACGATTTCATCGATGCTGGCATCGACGGTAAAGCCCATCGCCTTGGCGCGCTCCGACGAGGTCGCGCCCGGCCAGCCGTCGACGATCTTCTGGATCGCCGCATCCGGCGTCCAATGGATCGTCCCGACCTTGCGGTTGGCGCCTTTCAGCGACGGTGTGGCGCGTTCGACCGCCGCCGCCATCTCGCCGGCAGTGACACGAATGCCCGAGAGCAGCAGCGCGCGATCCTTGCCGAACTTTTCCGCCGGCAGGTCATGCGCACGAATGAAGGCATCGATGGTGTGGCGCGGCGACAGACAGGCCATCGGACTGTCGGGTCGCACCGGGCAGATCGCATCGACACCCGACAGCGGCTCGCGGATCATCGAACTGGCCCAGGTGGAGGCGGCTTTATTCGGCTTGCCCGGGCGCACCATGATCGTTGGAAGCCGGATGCTGCGGCCATCGACGAAGCCCTTGCGGCTATAGTCGTTGATCAGCAGTTCTCCGCTCAGCTTCTGCACGCCATAGGATGTCGTGGGGCGTTGCGCGGTCCGGTCGGTCACGGTCTTGGGCAGGTCGTCGCCGCCATAGACAGCCACCGAGGAGGCAAATACGAGCCGCGGCGTATGCGTGGTGATGGCGCGGCAGACTTCGAGAACGTTACGCGTGCCTTCCAGATTGACGCGATACCCACCCTCGAAATCGGCTTCGGCGCCGGACGATACGATGGCGGCAAGATGGAAAACGGAGTGGGTGTTATGCCCGATCAGCTTCAGAATCTCGGCATGGTCGCCGATATCGCCGGCCACCGCAGTGATGCGCGGATCATTGGGGCCGGCGGCCTTCACCACATCGAACAGGGTGATATGGCCAATCTCTTCAGGCTGGCCGCTCGGACCGGTCAGTTTGCCGCGGCGCAGCAACTCGGCTGCCAGTTTCTGGCCGATAAAGCCGGCACCGCCGGTAATGACGACATTGAGCATGGATGACCCCAGAAAATTCCTTCGGGAACATCCACGCTAACCAGCCTGCCACGTCGAGACAAGCGCTGCAGGCTGGCGCGCAATGGTTCGGGCCGGCTTCAGTTCCGGGGCGGCGGAGGCGGTGGAGGTGGAGGCGGCATCTCGCCGCGCATGTGTTTGGGCCCGCGCCGCAGCATGCGTTCGGCGAATTCCTGACGCTGTTCGGGCGTCATGGCCTCCGCCGCTGCGAGCATGCCGGCCTGCATGCCGGCCTGTAGCTGGTCGAGCCGGCGGCGATGTTCGTCGAGCACTGCGGCCAGGCGGTTATGGTCGTAGGGTTGGGCGCCCAGTGCAGCCGACAGGTCGCGCCGCATCTGGTGATGCGAGATGCTGCCGCCCTTGCGGCCTTCCTCGAAGGCCCGGCGGAAGGCCTGTGCGGCATTGTCGGGCAGGCGGCGGGCCACTTGGTCCTCGATTTGCCAGCCACGGCGCTCGGCAAACTCCTTGTACTTGAAGAAGCGGACGGCCGCGAAGCCGGCGAAGCCGAGATTGAGCGCCACCGAGGCAATCAGCGCGATGGCGAGCCACCGGTTGACCCTGGATTTTGCGGGCGTTGGAGTCACGGTCTCGGACATGGGGCTTAGTCCTCACTCAGGAGCGGCGTGGCAGAGGCGATCTGCACGGTGACGAGATCGGCATCCTGCGCCTCGATCAGGCCGAAATTGGCGAAGCCGGCACTGATGCCGATCATCAGCGCCAGTGCGAAGGCGGCAAACTGCGGCATGCGACGTCCGGTCGGGAACAGCAGCGCCAGCGCTTCAGCCACCTGGGCGCGCCAATCGGAGGCGGGCGTAGCAATCGCGGGAGGCAGTTGGGCGACCTGGGCCAGCACACGCTGACGCAGGACGTCGCTCGGCTCGATTTCGGGCAGCCCGGAGCGGAGTAGCAGGGCATCGACTGCGGCGGCACGACGCTGTGCCTCGCGTGCATCCGGCCGGGCCGCGAGGATCGCAGTCGCCGCAGCCTGTTCGTTGGCCGGCCAACGGTCGAGATCGGCGCCATAGGCATCGAGCAGTTCGGTGAAGCGTTCGAGGTTCATGACGGTTACTCCTTTGGTCCCAGCGTGGCGCGCAGATCGTCGCGCAGCGCACGCTTGGCGCGGATCAGCAGGGACTCCAGCGCCCCCACGCTGATATCCAGCGCCTTGGCGGCGTCGATATTGCTCTCGCCTTCCCAGAAGCAGAGCAGGATGGCGGCGCGCTGCCGCTCAGGCAGTTTCTGCAGCGCCAGGGCGACATGGTCGCTGGTCTCTGAGGCCAGTCGGTCTTCGTAGGGCGTGGCGCCGTCTTCGTCGATGATATCAATCTTGTCGTCCAGCGCCGCCATGCCGGGCCTGCGCTTGCGGTCGATACACAGGTTGACCACCACGCGGTTGAGCCACGTCTTGAAGCTGGCGCCGCCATCGGCGCGCCAGCGCGCGGCATGCTGCCAGACACGCAGGAAAGCCTCCTGCGCCACTTCTTCGGCATCGGTGCGGTTAAACAGCACACGATAGGCCACGGTGACGGCATGACGCAGGTATTTGTCGACCAGCAGACGATAGGCCGCATGGTCGCCGCGGGCAACCCGGTGCATCAGGGCGGTGTCGATTTCGCTCATGCTGCGGTCAGCCGGGATGGTGTCCAGCCGGGCCGAGAAACTGGGCAGGGCGAGGAAGGCGAACATGCGGGGATGTCCTGCTCATCGTTGATCTCGATACCCTATACGGCCGCATAAACGGATTCCTGCGCGGCAAAAGCGGCGGAATTCGGGCCGGAAACGGGTATCGAAGGGATGACAGAGCCGGATCAGGCCCTGCCGGCGGCCTCCAGGGCCTTCAGTTCCTCGGTCAGGCGGGCGATTTCTCCTCCCACCGCCCTGGCCATGTCCGGCGCATCCCAGTCGCGATACTGCCCCTGCTTGTAGGCCAGTGCATTGCGATAATAGAGGTAGGCGTTGAGGCGGCAGCGCACATAGTTGTTCTGCGTCTTGATCACCTTGCCGGGGCTGCCCACCACCACGGAATTGTCGGGGATCACTGTGCCTTCCTTCAGGAAGGTATGGCCGCCGATGATGCAGTTGTTGCCGATCACGCAGCCATCCATGATGGTCGAGCCGATGCCGATCAGGCAGTTGTCGCCGATGGTGCAGCCATGAATCGTGCAGTGATGCGTGATCGAACAATGCGCGCCGACATAGGTGCCGGTCTGGCTGCCGACATGCAGCATCGAGAAATCCTGCACATTGGTATAGGCGCCGATGACGATCTCGTAATTCTCGGCGCGCGCGGCCACGTTGATCCAGACCGAACTGCCTTCCTCCAGCCGCACCTTGCCGTAAATCTGCGCCGTATCGTGGATATAGGCGGGATTGTTCAGCACCACGTCGGGGCCGTATACGGGCATGGCTTCCTCCATCTCTGCCCGGTGACCTTAGCCAACCGGGCGAGACGGAGAAAGAGGGCAGCCGAGCAGTCCGACCGGACTGTTACTTGGTCGCGTCCTTCAGGTAGGCGATCAGGTCGGCGATTTCAGTTTCGCGCTTGATTCCGGGAAAGACCATCTTGTTACCGGGAATGAAGCCCTTCGGGTCTGCCATGTACTTGGCAATGGTCTCATCGTTCCAGGTGATACCGCTTTTCACCATGGCATCGGAATACTTGAAGCCCGCGCTGGTGCCGGCTTTTCGACCGAACAGGCCGGCCAGGCTGGGGCCGACAGCATTCTTGCCGGCCTCAAGCTGATGGCAGGCGCGGCATTTGGCAAAAGCCTTGCGGCCCTCCTCGGGATTGCCGGCGGCCTGGGCGCTGCCCAGGAACACAAGCTGGGAGAGGCTGAGGGCAAGCAGGGCAAGGGCGGACAAGGCGACTCGCGACATCTGGAACTCCTGGGGGCGATGAATTTTCTGTATATGGCGTGTTGGATAACGATTCGGGGCAGGGCTGGTATTCCTAAGAGGAAAAAATAGCACGGCGACTCGCGTTGTGAAGCGTGGCGGCTTGTCGCATTTACCACCGCTTAACAGAGCCGCTGGTTAACTGCCCCGCGTTGAGTGCAGGAGAGCGGTTGCGATGAACATGATGGCCAATCCGGGGACGATCCGTCTGCAGGCGATGCTGGCGGCGGGCGGCGAGGTGCTGAAGATCCAGCAGGATCTGGCGGCCAAGCGCAGCAACCTGGTGGCCGAACTGCTGCGTGGCGAGGAGGATTTCTTCGAGCAGCAGCATTATCCCGCTGGCGACGTGTTCGATCCGCAGACCGGTGCGCAATATTACTATCACGCCCATCGTAATGACGGCCGTGAGCACGGTCACTTTCATATCTTTCAGCGCCCGCAATTCCTGGGCGAACATTTCGAACCGGCCAAATATGTCAAAACCGGCGTCGGCCGCTGCTCGCCCAAGCAGAAGGTCGGCGAACACTGGCCGCGTGGTGAAAAGGCTCTGGCCCATATCGTTGGCGTGGCGATGGATCATTACGGCCAGCCGATCCGTCTGTTTACCGTCAATCGCTGGGTCACCGACGAAACCTGGTTTGCCGCGCGCGACGTGATCGCCATGCTGGAGCGGTTCGAGCTGCGTCACGCCTGGCCGTCATCCCCGGTGAACCGTTGGCTCAACGGTCTGCTGCGTCTGTTTCAGCCTGAAATCACCGATCTGATCCGCCGCCGCGACGATGCCGTGGAGGCACGCGGTCGGGCCAATCCGCGGGGCGATGCACTGGAAGATCGTAGTCTGGAGGTTACCGCCTCGATCGATATTTCGGTCGAGCGGCGCCTGCGCCAGTTGCGCCGTTCGTTGGCGGCCTAAGAGTTACGGCAGATAGCCCAGCCCGCGCCATTCGGCGTAGGATTTGCGGAAGCTGTGGAACGACTCCCATACCTTCATGAATTCCGGGTTGGCGGCGCTTTCTTCCTTCACCACCTGTATCCACGAGGCTTTCAGCGCATCCATCACCGGCTTGGGCAGGGTGTGGATCTTTACGCCACGCTGGCGAATCTCCTGCAGCGCCTGAATCTGCTGCACTTCGCCTTCCGCCAGGCTCTCGCGGATGTTGTCGCCACAGGCATTGTTGATCATCGACCGCTGTGCATCGGTCATCCCGTCCCACGTTTTCATATTGATCAACATGGTGATCAGCGAACTCTGCTGATGCCAGCCGGGGAAATAATAGTGGTTGGCGGCTTTCTCGAAGCCATAGCGCACATCGATGAAGGGGAGGGAGAATTCGGCAGCGTCGATGTTGCCGCTCTGCAGGGCATGGAATGTGTCCCCGCCGTTCAGTGCCACGGTCTCGACGCCCAGCCGGGCGATCACCTTGGCGCCTATGCCCATGAATCGCATCCGAAGACCCTTGAGATCCTCCACCGTGTTGACTTCCCGCCGGAACCAGCCGCCGGATTCCGGCGGGAGCACGGTGCAGACAATCGGCTTAATGTTGAAACGTGAAAAGGTGCCATCCATCAGCTCCTGACCGCCGCCATAGGCGAGCCAGGCAAGATACTCGCTGGCCGAAGGACCGAACGGGACAGTAGAAAACAGCCACAGGACGGAATCGCGCTGCACGAAGAAATTCGGCGACGACCATACCGCATCTATTTCGCCGTTCGACACCTTGTCGAATAGCTCGGCATTCGGCGCCAGCACATTCGGTTCGAACAGCTTGATCTCGATATTGCCGTCGGACGCCGTCTGCAGTTTCTCGACGAGCGTCACCGCCATGGTGCCGATTTGCGGCGCGGACGTCGGTGCTGCGCTGGCCATCCGGATGGTGACGCGCCCGCCCGGGGCTTCGACGACAGTGGAGGCTACGCTTTGCGCAGGCTCGGGTTCCTTGATGGCGCGCGCTTCCGGCGACTGCGTCGCGCGGTCGAGCGAGACTGCGCCGATGCCGATCAGGATGCCCAATACCAAGGCCAGGCCAGCTACTGTGACCAGACGCGCCAACTGCAAGTCCTCTATAGCTTCGGCGGACCCACCCACCGGTTCTGCGGGCGTCACAATAGGCGCAAGCCCATGGGCCGTCTACGTATTCAGGCAGTAACCTTGTGCCGACTGGCGGGTTATCTTGACCTTAGTTACAACTGCAACTACCCTGCCGGACAAGGCAAAAATGCCATAACGACATTCGTCTGGGAGGACGTAATCGTGCCATCGAAACTGAGCCGTATCATCGGCAAATCGGCCCCCGCGGCGCTTGCCGCGTTGCTCTTCGCAACCGCAGCATTTCCGGTCGCCGCCCAGGACATCGAGCTGAAGCTCAGCCATTTCCTGCCGTCCGGGCATGGCATGCATCGTGACTGGTTCGTGCCCTGGGGCGAGGAACTGGCCAAGCGCACCAACGGCAAGGTCAAGTTGACCGTTTTCCCGGCGGGCAGCGCTTTCGGCAATCCTGCGCGCCAGCTGGAGCAGGCGGTCAGCGGCGTGGTCGATATCGCGCATGGCCTGCGCGGCGTGCCGGCCGGCCGTTTCAACCGCATGGGCATCATCGAATTCCCCTTCCTGGTCGAGACCGCCAATGCCGCCAGCCGTACGTTGTGGGAAATGTATCCGAAGCATTTCGCCAGCGAATTCCCCGATACGGTGAAGGTGCTTGGCCTGCATGCGCATAATGCCGGCCTGATCCATACCGGCGCCAAGCAGGTCAAGACGATGGACGACCTGAAGGGACTGCGTATCCGCTCGCCGAGCCCGCAGATCAACGCCATGCTGCAGCAGCTGGGCGCGACGCCTGTGGGCCTGCCGCCGGGCGAGGTTTATGAAAACCTCCAGCGCGGGGTTATCGATGGCGCGGTTTTCCCGTGGGATCCGATCAACTCTTTCCGGTTGTTTGAGGTCACGAAATTCCATCTCGATGCGCGTTCGTATACCGCCAGCTTCTATTTCGTGATGAACAAGCGGAAATACGACAGCCTGCCGGCGGACGTGAAGAAGGCGATCGACGACACGACCGGCACGGCGCTGACCGAGCGGTTCGGCGACTGGTGGAACCAGTGGGATGCACCCGGACTTGAGGCCGCGTCGAGGAAGGGCAGTGCGATGAGCTCGCTGAGCGCCGAAGAGCGCGTGCGCTGGCGCGATACCCTGAAGCCGACCACTGAGAAGTTGCTGACCGATCTGGAAGGTCAGGGCGTAAAGGATGCCCGGGCTATCTTTGCCGAGATGCAGCAACGTATCGCCAAGTATGAAGGCGCCAGGAAGTAAGCATTGCTGTTGAACCTGTGTCATCCCGCCGCCTGACAGGCGGCGGGATATTTTTACGGCAGCGGACCGGTCGATGATCGCTTTCTATCGTCTCGCGGAACAGGCCGCTTCCTGGGCTGGCAAGAGCGGTGCATTCTGCGCCCTGCTGGCCGGCCTGTTCACCTGTTTCGACATCGCGATCCGCAATTTCGGCGGGCAGGGCATCCTCGGCACGGTCGATATCACGCAGCTGATGATTGTCGGCTGTGCCTTCCTGACCATTCCCTACGGGTTCATGACCGAAAGCCATGTTTCGGTCGATATCGTTACCACGCGGCTGCCGTTGCGCGCGCGGGCACTGTGCCGCGCCTTTTCGGCCTTGCTGGGCGGCATATTGATGCTGGCCATCGGCTGGTTTGGCATCGGGCAGGCGCAGACCGTGGCCATGATGGGCGACAGGTCGCAGACGATTGCGCTGCCGATGATCTGGTTCTGGTATCCGCTACTGGCCGGCGCCTTCTTCACCACGGCGCTGATCCTTCTGATCGTGTTGCGGCATCTGGCCGTCGCCTTTACTGGCCGCGAAGTGATTGTGCCGATGGAACAGAAAGCCGAGGTGCTGTGATGACAGCAGCCTGGCTGGGCGTAATCGGTTTCGGTGCGGTGCTGGCGCTGATGTTTGTGCAGGTGCCCGTCGCGGTGGCGATGGGAGTCGTCGGTGCCGTCGGTTTCCTCTGGTTGCAGGGCTGGGATGGTCTCGCCTATGTCATGGGCTCGTCGCCGTTTGAATCGGTGATCCCTTACAGCCTCTCGACCGTCCCGCTCTTCGTTATGATGGGCGTATTCGCCACCTATGCCGGGCTATCGCGGCAGCTTTACGATGCGGCTTACGCCTTCCTCGGCCATTTTCGCGGCGGGCTGGCGCTCGCCACCATCGGCGCCTGTGCGGCTTTCGGTTCGATCTGCGGTTCGGCGATTGCCACCGCCGCAACTATGTGTCGCGTGGCTTTGCCTGAAATGCGCCGGCGCGGATATGCCGACAGTCTGGCCACTGCGACGATTGCGGCCGGCGGCACGCTCGGAATTCTGATCCCGCCGTCGATCATCCTGCTGATCTATGCGCTGCTCACCGAACAGTCTCTGGGCAAGCTCTATGTCGCAGCTTTGCTGCCGGGCCTGCTGGGCACGGTATTGTACATGCTGGCGATCACCGTGGCGACGCGTCTCAATCCCGCGATCGGCCCGGCCGGTGAGCGCATGCCCTGGCCGCAACGTCGCCGGACGCTGAAATCGGTCTGGCCGGTTTTCCTGCTTTTCGCGATCGTGATCGGCGGCATGTTCCTTGGCGTCTTTTCGCCGAACGAAGCGGCCTCGGTGGGTGCAGTGGGCGCGTTGCTGTTTGCGATGGTCAGTCGCTCGATGTCGCTGGGTCGCTTCCGCGATTCCCTGCGCGAGACTGCGGCCACCAGTGCCATGATCTTCCTGATCCTGATCGGTGCCGGCCTGTTCAACTTCTTCCTGGAAGTGACCAATGCACCGCAATTCGTGGTGCAGCAGATTCAGGCATTGAATCTCAGTCCGGTGCTGTTCCTGATGCTGCTGACCGGATTTTACGTCATCCTCGGTGCGCTGATGGATGACCTGGCGATGATGCTGCTGACCCTGCCCTTCGTCTTTCCGGTCGTTCAGGCGCTCGGGATCGACCCGATCTGGTTCGGCATCTACATGGTGACGATTGTCGAAATCGGCATGATCGTGCCCCCGGTGGGCATGAACCTGTTCGTCATTCAGGGGGTGGGGCAGGTCAAGCTGGAAACCGTGATCCGCGGCATCCTGCCCTTCGTGCTGGCCGATCTCGTTCGTATCTCGCTGCTGATCGGCTTCCCGGCAATTGCGCTTTGGCTGCCGGGCCTGATGGATTAGCCGGCTTTCTTTGGCGGGACCACACCGTAGTCCCGAATCCAGTTCAGGCTGTCGAGCATGCTGCCGGACGGGCGGTATTCGCAGCCGATCCAGCCGTCATAGCCGAGCCGGTCGAAAGTCTCGAAGATATGGCGGTAGTCGATCTCGCCTTTACCGGGTTCGTGACGGTGGGGCGGATTGGCGATCTGCACATGGCCGATCCACGGCATCTGCCGTTCGATACGCTTGGTCAGGTCGCCATGCGTGATCTGTGCATGATAAACATCGAATTGCAGACGCAGATTCGGGGCACCGATATCGGCGATAACCTTTTCGGCGAAATCGAAATCGCTGACGAAAAATCCGGGATTGTCGCGCTGATTGAGCGGCTCCAGCATCAGCATACGGCCGAGCCCCGCGGCTTGGTCTGCCGCCCAGGCCAGATTGTCCATGAAACAGGCTTCCATGGCGCGGCGGTCAGTGCCAGCAGGCTGCATGCCGGCCACGACATGGATGCGTGGGCAGTCATAGGCTTCCGCATATTCGAAGGTTCTCGCCATGGCGGCGCGGAAATCCTGCCGCCGGTTCGGCAATGCTGCCAGTCCGCGCTCGCCCTTGGACCAGTCGCCAGCTGGCGTGTTGAACAGTACCACCTGCACGCCGGCTGACCTGACGGCCGAGGCCACGGCGGCGGCCGAATGGTCGTAGGGGAACATGAATTCCACCGCCTGGAAGCCCTGCTCGGCGGCGGCGGCGAAACGGTCGAGAAACGGCTCCTCCTGAAACAGGAAACTCAGGTTGGCGGCAAAACGCGGCATGGTGTCCCCCTCGCGCGACGGCCCGGCCGGACGGTATCGCTGACCTGTCACCCAGCATCGGTTTTCCAAGACTGTCATTTCTGCTAACTGTTCGGCAAGGCTTCTTGTTTTTCGTGAGCGGGGGCACATGGCCGACGGGCGGCTGAAGGCAGAACGGGACGGCAGGGCATTGCGGCTCAGCCTGACGGGCGAATGGACGCTGGCGCATGCCAGCGCCCTGCTGGCCCGGCTGGGCGGTTTGGCGACGGCCGGGCTGTTGCACGATCATCTGCGCGATGGCGGCGAGCAGCGCGTTCGGCTCGACACCGGCAGCCTCAGCCGGCTCGATACTGCCGGCGCTTTGCTGGTCGCACGTCTGTACCGCCAACTGGAAGACCAGGGTTTCGCCGTCGAGTGGCCCGAGCCGAAGCATGAACATCGCGCGCTGTTCGACTATGCGCGCAATTGCGGCGAGGCGATCACGGTCTGGCCGAAGATCGACGGCGGCTTTGCCGGCTTCGTGCGGCATATTGGCTGGCTCACCATGTTTTTTGCGCGCGAGGCGCGGCGCTTCACCTCGTTCATCGGCGAAGTCACCGAAACCGCCATCCTGACGGCTTTCCGCCCCGGGCAGATGCGCTTTACCTCCATGATCCACCACATGGAGGAAACCGGCCTCAAGGCGCTCCCCATTGTCGGGCTGCTGTCGTTCCTGATCGGCATGGTGATGGCTTATCAGGGCGCCAGTCAGTTACAGAAATTCGGCGCCGAATTGTTCGTGGTCGACCTGATCGGTATCTCGGTGCTGCGCGAACTCGGCGTGCTGCTGACCGCAATCCTGATCGCCGGCCGGTCGGGCAGCGCCTTTACGGCGCAGATCGGCACCATGAAGGTGAACGAGGAAGTTGCCGCCATGCAAACCCTGGGGCTGGACCCGGTGGTTGTGCTGGTGCTGCCGCGCATGTTTGCGCTGATCCTCACCCTGCCGATGCTGACCTTCTTTGCCGATGTCATGGGCCTGGCTGGCGGCGCGCTGATGGCCTGGAGCACGCTGGGGATCAACCCGGAGATGTTTTTCCATCGCCTGCATGATGCCGTGACGCTGCGCACCTTCTTCGTTGGCCTCGTCAAGGCGCCAGTCTTTGCTGCTCTGATCGCCCTGGTCGGCTGTTACGAGGGGCTGCGCGTCAAGCGCGATGCCGAAAGCGTCGGCCGTCTGACCACGCGTTCGGTGGTGCAGTCGATCTTCCTCGTCATCGTGTTCGATGCACTCTTCTCGATCATGTTCAATTTCCTAGAGATATGAATATGACCGAGCCGAATAGCAGGCAGCAGGAAACGGTGATCAGCGTGCGCGGGCTGGTCAATCGCTTCGATGAGACCACCGTTCACCAGGGTCTCGATCTCGACGTCTATCGCGGCGAAGTGCTGGGGGTCGTCGGCGGCTCCGGCACCGGCAAGTCTGTCCTGCTGCGCACCATCATCGGTCTCAACCGCCCGGTCACCGGCAGCGTTCGCCTGCTCGGTACCGACATGATCAACGGTAGTCCGGAGGAGTTGCGCGCAGCACGCCAGCGCTTCGGCGTGCTGTTCCAGGATGGCGCGCTGTTTTCATCGCTCACGGTGGCGCAGAATATCCAGGTGCCGCTGAAGGAATTCTACGACCTGCCGCAGGATCTGCTCGACGAGATCGTAGCGGCTAAGCTGCATATGGTCGGGTTGTCGCCCGATGCCGGCACGAAATACCCAGCCGAGCTGTCGGGTGGCATGCGCAAGCGAGCCGGGCTGGCGCGCGCACTGGCGCTCGACCCGGAGGTCGTCTTTTTCGACGAACCGACGGCCGGCCTCGATCCAATCGGTGCGGCGGCTTTCGACCAGCTGGTACGCGACCTGCAGCAGGCGCTGGGCCTGACGGTGTTCATGGTGACACATGATCTCGATTCGCTGTACGCCATTTGCGACCGCATCGCCGTGCTGGCCGAGAAGAAGGTGCTGCTGACCGGTTCGATGGATGTCATGCTCAAGGCGCAGCATCCCTGGGTCGTCGAGTATTTCCATGGGCCGCGGGCCCGGGCTGCCGCTATCACAGCGACGCTGGAAGAGAGGATGTAAGATGGAAACGCGGGCGCATCATCTGCTGATCGGCAGCTTTATGCTGGCCTTTCTGGTGCTCATCGTCGCCTTCGTGCTCTGGCTGGGCAAGACCGAGGTCGACCGCGAGGTCGCCCGTTACAATATTTACTTTACCGGCTCGGTGGCGGGCCTGGGCGTTGGCGGCGATGTGCGCTTTAACGGCATCAAGGTCGGCAGCGTGTCGCAGATCCTGATCGACCGCGAGGATACCAGCCGCGTGCGTGTGATCGCCGAGGTGGCCGGCGACACGCCGATCAAGGAAGACTCGGAAGCCACGCTGCAACTGCAGGGTATTACTGGCGTTTCTTTCGTGCAGATTTCGCCGGGCAGCCGCGAGGCGGCGATCCTCCCGGTGGTGGCTGGCCGCGATATGTCGAAATACCCGACCATTCGTTCGCGCCCTTCAGCCATCGAAGCGCTGTTCGAGGCAGCGCCAGATCTGGTAACCCGTGCAGCGCAGGTGCTGAGCGACGAGAATCTGAAAAATCTCGGCGGCTTCATTGCCGATCTGCGTGCGCTGTCGCAGACACTGGTCCAACGTCAGGATGCGATTGGCGGCGCGGTCGACAGCTTTGCCAAGACCAGTGCCGATATCGCCAAGGCCGCGGCGGCAGCCGAGCAGATTGCCACCAAGCTGGACCGTGTGATGGATGAGGCCGAAGGCACATTGCGCAACGCCAATCAGTTGCTACAGGTCGATGGCGCGGCAGCAGCGCAGGATGCACGCAAGGCGATGGCGCAACTCAACGAGGTGCTCGCCATGGCGACCGTGATTATGGAAGAAAACCGCGTGCCGCTGAATGCCATGGCGACCGACGGTTTCGGTGAGTTCCGCCGCCTGATGGCCGAGACCCGCATCCTCGTGGCCAGTCTGGCGCGTGTGGCGCAGCGGCTGGAAGACAATCCGAGTGCCGTGCTGTTCGGCAACCGCGATGCCGAATACCGCAATGAGGGGAGTGGACGTCGATGAGCAACACCACCAGACGCAATGTGCTGCTGGCGGCAGCAGGCCTGTCGCTCGCCGGTTCATTGGGGGCCTGTGGCGGTCTGATCCCGCAGGCGCCGCCGTCCAACATTTATAATCTTTCGCCCAAGACGACCTTCCCGGACAGCCTGCCGCGTGTCGACTGGCAGCTCGTGGTGGAAGAGCCTTACGCGGCGGGCGGGTTGGACAGCCACAAGATCGCCATCTACACCAATCCTTACGAGGTGAAGTATTACGCCGAGGCGCGCTGGGCCGAGCGGGCGCCGCGCATGGTGCAGACTCTGCTGGTGGAAAGCTTCGAGAATACCGGCAAGATCGTCGCGGTCGGCCGCCAGTCGGTCGGCCTGCGCTCGGATTTCAACCTGAAAAGCGAGCTGCGCGAATTCCAGGCCGTGCTGAAGCCCGGTCAGGCTGCGCCGGAAGTGATCGTCGTGCTGCAGGCCAAGCTGATCGCGCAACCGCGTCAGCAGATCGTCGCCTCGGCCACCTTCGAGCGCCGCGCTATGGCGAAGTCGGGTACCATCCTGAATGTGGTGGAAGCTTTCGATGATGCGCTGGGCAAAATCCTGCGCGACACCGTGGCCTGGGCGATGACGACCGCGAAGAAGGAGTAGCCTTACGGCTGCCGGCGCAGTTCCACGATCGGCTTGGACATCACCGCTTCCATATCCCAGGGGAACAGGATCCAGGTATCCTGGCTGACCTCAGTGATGTAGCTATCGACCATTGGCCGGCCCGAGGGTTTGGCGTAGATGGTTGCGAAATGAGCCTTGGGCAGAAGCTGGCGCACAGCCTTCGCGGTAATGCCGGTATCGACCAGATCATCGATGATCAGCCAGCCATCGCCTTCGTCGGGTAGTGCGGCCGTTGCCTGCTTCAGAATATTCACCTTGGTGCCGCGTTCCAGCTCGTTATAGGTGGAGCAGGAGATCGTCTCGATCACGCGCACATTCAACTCGCGCGCCACGATGGCGGCCGGCACCATGCCGCCGCGGGTGATCGCCACCACGCCCTTGTAATGGGTGCCATTGTCCAGCAGGCGCCAGGCCAGCGCCTTGCAGTGACGGTGCAACTCCTCCCACGACACAGGGAAGAATTTGGTATAGCCGTGGCTGTCGGTCATGCTGCTGGTTCCGTGACTAGGCTGTGGTGGCCTGGCGATAGGCCTCAATGGGGGTGCGGATGCGCTCAGGGATTTCTACCGACTTGAGGACTTTCTCGTCCACGATGCAGGAGATATGTGCCGCCGTGAAGCAGACTTCGCCGGCGGCATTCCGCCCCTTGAAATCGTAGGTGATGGTCGAGCGGCTCAGCTTCTCGACGCGCAGCTCGACCGTGAAGGGGTCGCCGCCTTTCAGGGCGCGCTGGAAATCCAGCTTGGTGCTCACCGTTGGCGAGCCGTAGCCGAGCTCCTTGTGCAGGCGCAGGAAGCTGAAGCCGATCACATCCCGCCAGAAGGCCTCCAGCGTTTCCATGACGTAGTCGAGGAACTGTGTGGTGTAGACCATGCCGGCAGGGTCGCATTCGCCCCATTGCACGATGCGCGGGCACGAAAACGGACGGTCGGGTGTATAGGCGGAATCGGTCATGGGCCGGATGATACGGAGCCGGCTTCGTAAAAAAAAGGGCGTCCGACGGGGATTCGGACGCCCAATCAGTCTGGGAGGGAACTGAACCGCCTTATGCGCGGACGTATTCGAAATCGACCGGCTGGTTGTTGATGCCGCGGGCCGGGGGGGCGATCCAGCCGGCATATTTGCCGATCTCGGTCACCGGTTTCATCAGGCTGATGACGAACAGGCGGTCATCCTCGGTCGGCAGCCAGTCGTGATGCCTGGCGTCCCATTCGGCCTGGCTGACGATTTTGCCTTCCGGGCTAACCTTGAGTTCGGCGAACTGGCCGATCTGGCGGTGGAAGGCGCGATGCGGCAGCTTGAGTTCGAAATCGATGCCGTGGCGCTTGATGATCTGGTTCCAGCGCATCACGCCGCGGGCGCAGTCGGCCACATAGTCGTCGCGCAGACGCTCGTTCAGGGCGGTGAGGGCGGACGCCTCGACCTCGCGGAAACCGTCGCCATGCGCTTCCAGCACCTTGTAGCTGGCATCGGTCAGCTTGTGGTCGTCGCCGATGCGAGTCTCATCGAAGCGGCCCTTGATACCCATCGTGTAGTAGTTGGCGGCATTGGTGGAGATTTCAGAACCGAACAGGTCAACCGAGACCGAGAAATGGAAGTTGAGATACTTCTGCAGCGTCGGCAGGTCGATGGCGCCATGCTTGCGCACATCGTCGGTCTTGAAGTCACGCATGATTTCGCAGGTGCGCTGGATCACGCGGCTGATGCCGGTTTCGCCCACGAACATGTGATGCGCTTCTTCGGTCAGCATGAAGCGGCAGGTGCGCGACAGCGGATCGAAGCCGCTCTCGGCCAGCGAGGCCAGCTGGAACTTGCCGTCGCGATCCGTGAAGAAGGTGAACATGAAGAAGCTGAGCCAATCCGGCGTCGCCTCGTTGAAGGCGCCGAGGATGCGCGGCTTGTCGTCGTCGCCGGAGCGGCGCTGCAGCAGCGCCTCGGCTTCCTCGCGGCCGTCGCGGCCGAAATAGGCATCGAGCAGGTAGACCATGGCCCAGAGATGACGACCTTCCTCGACGTTGACCTGGAACAGGTTGCGCATGTCATAGAGCGACGGGCAGGTCTGGCCGAGCAGGCGCTGCTGCTCCACCGAGGCCGGTTCGGTATCGCCCTGGGTCACGATCAGGCGGCGCAGCACGCCACGATACTCGCCGGGCACTTCCTGCCAGGCGGCTTCGCCCTTGTGGTCGCCGAAATTGACCTTGCGGTCGGCTTCCGGTTCGGCGAGGAAAATGCCCCAGCGATAGTCAGGCATCTTCACATAGTCGAAATGCGCCCAGCCCTGGCTGTCGACGCTGATCGCGGTGCGCAGATAGGCTTCGCGGGCCTGGAAACCGGCCGGGCCCATATCGCCCCACCAGTCGAGGAATTTCGGCTGCCATTCTTCCAGCGCGCGCTGCAGGCGGCGGTTGTCGGAGAGATTGACGTTGTTGGGGATGCGGGAATTGTAGTCGATAGCCATCGTCGTTCTCCCTGTCTTACACGCGCTTGCGGTCGTAGGTGGCGCGCTGGCCGGTGCCGTAGAGCTTGAGGGCGCCCTGATCGCCGACGGCGTTGGGACGCTGGAAAATCCAGTTCTGCCAGGCGGTCAGGCGCCCGAAGATCTTGGTCTCCATCGTTTCGGGTCCGCCGAAGCGCAAGGAGGCTTCCATGCCGGTGAGGGCATCGGGCGAGAAAGCGGCACGTTCCTCGATGGCGATGCGCACTTCGTCTTCCCAGTCGATGTCGTCCGGCGTGAAGGTGACGAGGCCGGCGTCGTCGGCGGCTTCGGCATCCAGATCGTTGCCGACGAGCTTCTTCAGTTCATCGACGCGGGCCGGATTGTCGAGATTGCGGCTGGCAATACGGCTCAGGCCGTTACCCATCGGATAGGCGCCGAAATTCATCGAGGTCATGCGTACGGTGGCGGGCGGGCGACTGTCGCCCTCCATCTGGCCGTCGAGCATATAAGAGCGGTCGGAGGCGACGACGAGTTCGAGCAGTGTGCCGGTGAAGCACGACCCAGGTTCGATCAGCGCAAAGGTCGAGCGCGACGACACGTCGATGCGCTTGAACACGCGCTTGAGGAACAGGCGGATTTCGCGCACCAACCAATGGGCCTTGTGCTGCTCCAATACCGCATCATAGGCGGCAACCAGATCGGCATCGCCCTCGGTGCGGAACACCCACATGCCGGTGGTTTCTTCGTTGGTGCGCAGGTGCAGGATCAGGTCATCCAGTTCGCGGGCCAGCGCCAGCGACCAGAATTTATCGCCCTGCGCCTGGATCGCCTCGGCGGAAGCGGGCGGGGCAATCTTGGGGCCGTGTACGGTGATCTCGCAGATGCCCTTGGCGCGATCCAGCTTGGCCTCGACATGGCTATAGCTGATCCTGTTGCCGTCGATCTTGCGCTCCAGCTTGGTCAGCGTAATGCCCTTGGCATCCACCGGGCGGTCTGACTTGGCAGCGAATTTCTGCGCTGTTTCCTTTACGGCATCGGCCAGCTTGGTGCGCGGCACGACTTCATCGACCAGGCGCCAGTCGACGGCGCGCTTGCCCTTGATGCCTTCCTCGATGGTGCAGAAGAAATCTGCGCGGTCGCGTCGCACCATGCGCTTGTCGACCAAGCGGGTCAGGCCGCCGGTGCCCGGCAGCACGGCCAGCAACGGCACTTCCGGCAGCGAGACCGACGTATTGCCATCATCGGCCATCAGGATGTAGTCGGCGGCCAGCGCCAGCTCGTAACCGCCGCCGGCGCAGGGGCCGTTCACGGCAGCGATATAGGTCTGTTTCGACTCATGCGTGGCATCTTCGATGCCGTTGCGGGTCTCGTTGGTGAATTTGCAGAAGTTGACCTTCCAGCCATGCGCCGACTGGTTCAGCATGCGGATATTGGCGCCGGCGCAGAAGATGCGGTCTTTCCCCGAAGTGAGGATGACGGAGCGGACTTCGGGATGCTCGAAGCGCAGGCGCTGCACGGCATCGTGCAATTCGATATCGACACCGAGATCGTAGGAATTCAGCTTCAGTTCGTAGCCGGGGCGCAGGCCGCCATCTTCCTTCACATCCATCGCCAGCGTAGCGACGGCGCCATCGAGGCTCAGCTTCCAGTGCTTGTACTGGCTTGGCTCGGTGCGGAAATCGACGGGCGCATGCTGCGTGCCGTTGGTCTGTTCGGCCATTGGGGCAATCCTCCCTGAAACTGCGATGTGCATTATAATGCAGTTTCGGGTCGATGCAAGAACTATCTTGCAGCTATTCGGCAGCCTCGCGGGCCAGCCAGGCCGGATGAGCCCGCAAGGCGGTGGCCAGATCGGCCGCGGCCTGGGTCACGGCTTTGCCTGCGGTGTCGAAATTCATGTCGGCGCGGGCATATAGCGCCTCGCGTTGGGCGAGGATGCGCTTCAGATCGGCCATGGCCTCGGACTGGCCGGTGATGGGGCGCATGTCGCCCTGCGCCACCACGCGGCCCATATGTTCCTCGGGCGATGCCTTCAACCAGATCGTAAAACAATGCGACAGCAGATGCGCATAGGTCGCCGGCTCGGAAGGCAGGCTGCCGCCTGTGGCGATCACCTTGGGTGCAGGATCGGCGGTCACGCGCTCCAGTGCGCGCCGTTCGAAACGCCGGTAGGCGGCCTGTCCGTACAGATCGAATATTTCGTTGAGCGACAGGCCGGCCTCTCGCTCGATTTCCTTGGCCATTTCGACAAATTGCAGGCCGAAGGCCTGCGCCAGCAACTGGCCCAGGGTGGTCTTGCCGGCGCCGCGCAGACCGATCAGCGCGATATGGCGCTTCACGCCCGGCGCCACACCGAAGCGCTCGCGCACGAAGGCCTGCAATTCCTGCAGTTGTTCGGGGGAGAGGTCTTCGATCTGGCGCAGCAGCAACGCCTGGTCGACGCCCAGCGGCGCGCGGTCGCCGAGAAAATCGGTGATCGGCAGGTCCATCGCGCGTGCGATCTGGCGCAGCAGCAGGATCGAGATATTGCCGGCACCGCCTTCGAGCTGCGCCAGATAGCGTTCGGAAACGCCGGAATCCTTGGCCAGAATCTTGCGACTCATGCCGCGCCGGGCGCGCGCATTCCGAACGCGTTCGCCCACCGTTTGCAGAAAGGCGGTATCCTCTGGCGCGGTTTTATCCCGGGTTTCGCTCATGCAGTGCATTATAGTGCAATTTGTTCTGGAGCGCCACAGAATGATGCGTTATAGTTCGGGCTCACTACCATCGAAGCGTTGAGGAGCTGTTCATGCAGGTATCCATTCTGGTCGGCACCATGACCGGCACGGCCGAACTGGTGGCGGGCGACGTCAAGAAGGCGCTCGAGGGCAAGGGTCATGGCGTCGATATCCTGCTGATGGACAACCTGAAGGCCGACGTGTTCCAGCGTCCAGGCGCCTTTCTGGTGATCACCTCGACGTACGGACAGGGCGATGTGCCTGACAATGCCCGCGACTTCCTCGCCGACCTGCTGGCGGTGCGGCCAGATCTGACCGGCAAGTTTGTCGGCGTGATCGGTCTTGGCGACACAACCTATCAGGACACCTTCAATCACGGCGGCAAGCAGTTCGAGGATGCGCTGCGCAGCCTGAAGGCCACCATGATCGGCGAGCGCATGCAGCACAATGCCTCGGGCGGAACGCTGCCCGAAGACGATGGCGTGGCCTGGGCGGTGGAATGGGCCGAGCAGGTTGCGCCGCTGGCCAAGGCTGCGTAACCGCCTGCTTCCATAGCGGGCGGCATAAACAAAAAGACAGAACATCGCAAAGATGACATCCTTGGGAGGATCCCATGCCGCGCTTTCTGGAGCTGCCGCGGCGGTATAACGCCGCGACGCATTTTATCGACCGCCATATCGCAGAGGGTCGCGGCAGCAAGACCGCCTTCATCGACGACAAGGGCAGCTACACCTATGTCGAGTTGGCGGCGCGCGTGAACCGCGCCGGCAACCTGCTGAAGGCGCAGGGCGTGAAGCCCGAGCAGCGCGTGCTGCTGGCGATGCTGGACAGTATCGATTTCCCGGCGATGTTTTGGGGCGCCATGAAGATCGGTGCCGTGCCGGTGCCGGTGAATACGCTGCTCACCACACCGGATTACGACTTCATGCTGCGCGACAGCCGCGCCGTCGTGCTCTGCGTGTCGGATGCGCTGATGGAGCGATTCCGTCCGATCATTTCCGGCCAGCCGCATCTGGAGAAAGTGCTGATCTCCGGCCAGGTGCCGCCGACTGTCACTCCTCTGGGTAAGCTGCTGGAAGAACAGTCCGACCAGCTTGAGCCGGCCGCCACCACGCCGGACGATGTGGGCTTCTGGCTTTATTCCTCCGGCTCGACCGGATCGCCCAAGGGCACCATGCATCTGCACAGCGACATCGTGCATACCTGCGTGCTGTATGCCGAAGAGGTGCTGGGCATACAGGAAAGCGATGTCGTTTTTTCGGCGGCCAAGCTGTTCTTCGCCTATGGCATGGGCAATGCCATGACCTTTCCGCTGCATGTCGGCGCCACCAGCGTTCTGATGGCCGAGCGCCCGACGCCGCAGGCCGTGATGAAGCGGCTGAAGGATCACCAGTGTACGATCTTCTATGGGGTGCCGACGCTCTATGCTGGCATTCTCGCCGACCAGACCATCACCAAAGAGAGCGGCTCGGCCAGGCTGCGGCGCTGCGTCTCGGCCGGCGAGGCACTGCCCGAGGATATCGGCAAGCGCTGGGAAAAGACCTTCGGCGTCGAGATCCTCGACGGCATCGGCTCGACCGAGATGCTGCATATCTTCCTGTCCAACCGTCCGGGCGAAGTGCGCTATGGTACGACGGGCGTTGCCGTTCCGGGCTATGACCTGCGCATCGTCGACGAGCATGGTAGGGACGTGGAACAGGGCAGTATCGGTGAACTGCTGGTCAGCGGGCCGAGCTGTGCCGTGGCCTACTGGAACAATCGGGCCAAGAGTCTTGCGACCTTCCAAGGGCCCTGGACACGCACGGGCGACAAATATCTGCGCACCAATGACGGCTATTTCGTCTATGCCGGCCGCAGCGATGACATGCTGAAGGTGAGCGGCATCTGGGTCTCGCCATTCGAGGTCGAGTCCGCGCTGCAGGGTCATCCCAAGGTGCTGGAGGTCGCAGTCGTGGCGCATGCCGATACCGACGACCTGATCAAACCCAAGGCCTATGTGGTGCTGAAGCCCGGCATCGGCGCCGATGCGGCGCTGGATGAGGAACTGAAGGCTTTCGTCAAAGAGCGGCTGGCACCATACAAATATCCGCGCTGGATCGAGGTGGTGGAGGAACTGCCCAAGACCGCGACCGGCAAGATTCAGCGTTTCAAACTGCGCAACAGGGCCTGACCGTTCGGACATGGCGGCAGTAGTGCAGCATATCGAAACGCCAGCCGGCCTCATCGAATACCGCTGGGCCGGCACCGCGCTTCGAGATACGTCGCTGCCGGTGCTGGTCTTCCTGCATGAAGGGCTCGGCTGCGTCGCGTTGTGGAAGGATTTTCCCGATCAGGTGGCGCAGGCCACCGGACTGCCGACACTGGTGTACAGCCGCATCGGCTATGGTGGGTCATCGCCCTGCGCGCTGCCGCGCCCGATCAGCTATATGCATGATGAGGGCGAGGCAGGGCTGCCCGATCTTCTCGCCGCGCTCGGCATTCAGTCGCATATCCTGATCGGACATTCGGATGGCGCGTCGATTGCGCTAATCTATGCCGGTGCAAAAGGCCGCGACGGGCTGAAGGGCGTTGCCGTGATGGCGCCACATGTTTTCTGCGAAGATGTCTCGGTCCGCTCGATCCGCGCCGCCGACAAGGCCTATACCGAGGGCGACCTGAAAGCGCGGCTGGCGAAATACCACGGCGACAATGTCGACTGCGCCTTCCGCGGCTGGTGCGATTCCTGGCTCAACCCGGACTTCCACCGCTGGAATATCGAGGCCTATCTCGACCGCATCGCAGTGCCGGTACTGGTGATCCAGGGCGAGGACGACGAGTATGGGACGGCGGCGCAGGTGGAGAGCGTCCGGCACAGAGCAGGAGCCGAGACCCTGCTATTGCCAGGCTGCGGACATTCGCCGCAGCGCGACCAGCCCGCTGCAACGCTGAAGGCGCTTGCGGGCTTCATACACAGCCTTGGGTATTGATTCTGCCCATCCTGCGATAAGTGCACGGCAAATTTTTGGTGAATGCATCCCTTTCACGGAAAGAGGGCGTTCCTTTGCAACCATAATGTGGCATCCTCGCCAGGCATGACTGATAGCGCCTCCACACCGGTTTCCGCGGGGAAACGGATTCTTGTCGTCGACGACCATCTCGACTTCGGGAATTTCGTGCGCCGGGTTGCGGAAAAAGAGGGCTTCGTCGTCGAACTGGTCGACACCGCCGAAGGGTTTCGCGCCGCGTATCAGACAACGCCGCCGGCCATCGTCTGCCTCGACATCGTGATGCCGCAAGAAGACGGGATCGAACTGATCCAGTGGCTGATCGGCCAGCAGAGCAAGGCGGCGATCTACATCATCACCGGCCATAATCCGTCCTACGCCCGCGCAGCGCTCGAGATCGGCCGCAGCCAGGGCCTCAACATCGCCGGCGTGTTGCAGAAGCCGGTGTCGCTGGTCACGCTGCGCGATATGCTGTCGGCCGCCGGCGAAGGACGCGCGACGGTCGCTGCGGACTAGGCGCGGTTCCCAGGCAGCAAGGCCTCGATCTTGGCGAGCAGGCGCGGCATGTCGACCGGCTTGGTGTCGTAGTCGGAACAACCGGCCGCCAGGCTGCGCTCGCGATCGCTGGCCAGTGCATGCGCCGTCAGTGCGATGACCGGCATGCGCGCCGTTTCCGGCATGCCTTTCAGGCGCCGCGTGGCTTCCAGCCCATCGATGCCGTCACCCAGCCCGATATCCATCAGCACGAGGTCCGGTAACTCGCGCTGGGCGATGTCGAGCGCGGCCTCGCCGGTCTCGGCATAGCAAAGGGTATAGCCGCGATTCTGCAGGCGACGGCCCAGCATGTCGCGATTGTGCGGATTGTCTTCGACGATCAGCAGTTTGGTCATGGCATCAGTCCGCGGCTGTGGCATGGGCTGTTTCGACGATACGGGCGGGCAGGCGGATCGCGAACCGCGCGCCTTTGCCCGCGGCCGAGTCCAGGGTGATATCGCCGCCAAGCAGCCGGATTAGCCGGCGGCTCAGCGCCAGCCCCAGCCCGGTGCCGCCATGGTGGCGTGCCGTATTGCTGTCGCCGCGATGGAAATCCTCAAAGATCACAGCGTGAAATTCCGGTGCGATGCCGATGCCGGTGTCGCGCACCGCGATTTCGATCCAGTCGGCATCGTGGTGGCGGAAGCCGCGCACGGTCAGGTCCACCTCGCCATCGCGGGTGAATTTTCCGGCATTGCTGAGCAGATTGATGATCGCCTGCCGCAGTTTTGTAACGTCGGTATCGACAAAGCCAATGCCGCTGTCGAGTTCGATCTTCAGGCGGTTGCCGTTCTGGGCGATCTGGCGACGACAGACCGCCAGAGAGTCGTCGATCAGTTCGCTCAGACGGGCGCGGTCGACGGTCACCTCCATCTTGCCCGCCTCGATTTTGGCCAGATCGAGGATGTCGTTGATCAGCGCGAGGATATGCTTGCCCGAGGAGCGGATGACCTCGAGGTCGTGCAGGCCCTCTGTCTGGCCCTTCGCCTCGGATTCCTCGATCAGCAGTTCGCTGTAGCCGATCACGGCATTCAGCGGCGTCCGCAATTCATGGCTCATGCTGGCAAGGAAATCGGTCTTGGCGTGACTGGCACGTTCGGCCGCCTGCTTGGCTTCCAGCAGTTCGACGGTGCGTTCCGCCACCATGGCTTCCAGCTTTTCGTTCATATGGCGCAGCCGCAGCGCCTCGGCCTGGGCGCGATTGGCCAGAGTCTGGTCGACCATCGCCGCCAGCAGGGCGAGGAACAGGATGACGAAAGAGGCGGCGGCGACGGCGACGGCGAGAATATCGGAGGAGATTCCCTCCGCCGGGGCGAGCGCGCCATGGATCGGGAAATAGGCCGCTGCCGCCATGCCGGTATAGTGCATGCCGGCCACCGCGACCGTCATCAGCGCGGATGCGAAGAGCTTTGCGAAAAGCCCGGTGATATTGAGCGACAGCCAGAGCGCCGCCGTGGCGGCGGCAATGCCGATCAGCACCGACAGCAGCACGAGGCCGGTATGCCACTGGATCGCCGCGCCCATCTGCATGGCCGCCATGCCGGTGTAATGCATGGCGCTGACGCCCAGCCCGGTGATGACGCCGCCGACCGGCAGACTGATGCGGCTCTCGGGCCGGTAGGCGACGAGGGTCAGGCCGACGGCCACCACCAGAATGGCGACCAGAATGGAGAGCACGGTCAGGCTGGCGCTATAGCGCACCGGCATCGGGAGTTCGAAAGCCAGCATGGCGACGAAATGCATGCTCCAGATGCCGCCGCCCAGGGCGATGGCCGCGCCCAGCATCCAGCCGAACCGGATCTGGCCCGAACTGGCCTTCATCCGGTCGGCCAGGGTGAGGGCAGTGAAGCCGGCACAGAAAATCACCGCCAGGCTCAGCAGGATCAGGCCTGGCTGATAGGTCTCGTGCAGCGGGTCCGCCAGATAGGGCATTGAATCCTTTGCCAGCTTCGGGGCAACAGCGTCTCGCAGGGATACCCCAGCTTGGCGCCGGCATGCACGTTTTTTGTCTGTAACTCCAGACGCCTGCTTTTGAGACGTGTACAGACGAAATTTACGTGTTTTTTACTCTGCGTTGCAGTCGCAACAAGACGGTGTTAGTTTTGACCTTGCAAATCATTCGCACAATACCTCAGGAGCTGTTATGCGCGTCTTCTCCAGTACCGCTTCGCTGTCCCGCCGCCTGCTGCTGCTCGGCTTCGCAGCCGGCGCGACCGTCCTCCTGCCGCAGGTGGCCGCGGCGCAGGACCAGGTGCTGAATCTCTATTCTTCGCGCCATTACGACACCGACGAAGCGTTGTACGCGAATTTCACCAAGCAGACGGGGATCAAGATCAACCGTATCGAGGCGGGTGAAGACCAGTTGCTGCAGCGCATGCGCGCCGAAGGCGACAAGAGCCCTGCCGACGTGCTGATCACCGTGGACGCGGGCCGCCTGTGGCGCGCGCAGCAGAACGGCCTGCTGCAGCCGATCAGGAATGCCGCGCTTGAAAAGGCGATCCCGGCGCATCTGCGCGAGCCCGAAGGTCACTGGTTCGGCTTCTCCAAGCGTGCCCGCGTCTTCGTCGTCCACAAGGACAAGGTGAAGCCGGGCGATCTGGCGCGCTATGAAGATCTGGCCGATCCGAAGTGGAAGGGCCGCCTGCTGATCCGCTCCTCCACCAACGTCTACATGCAGTCGCTGACGGGCTCGATGATGGCCACGCTGGGTGCGCCGGCCACCGAAGTCTGGGCGAAAGCGGTCGTGGGCAATCTGGCCCGTGCGCCGAAGGGCGGCGACACCGACCAGATCAAGGCGGTTGCCGCGGGTGAAGGCGATGTGGCGGTGTCGAACACCTACTACTTCGCGCGCCTGGCGAATTCCGCCAAGCCGGAGGACAAGGCCGTCGTCCAGAACCTGGCGGTGATCTTCCCCAATCAGGGCGACCGCGGCACTCACGTCAATATTAGCGGTGCGGGTGTGGCAAAGCATGCACCGAACAAGGCCAATGCGATCAAGTTCCTCGAATACCTCGCCTCGGCCGAAGCGCAGAACTACTTCGCCAAGGGGAATTACGAATTCCCGGTGCTTGCCAATGTGCCGCTGCATCCGGTTATCGCATCCTGGGCCGAGTTCAAGGAAGATCAGATCAATGCTGCCGTCTTCGGTCGCAATAACGAAGACGCACTCAAGCTGATGGATCGCGCCGGCTGGAAGTAGTCGGTCGCATCCTGTGCAGACTGCTAAAGGGCGGGGGAAACCCCGCCCGTTTTCATGGCGACCGTTCAGTCTGTCGCGTTCAGTTTGCGCAATGCGGCAGTGACCAGGGCGTTGCGCTGGTCCATCTTCTGCAGATGCTGCTGTAATGTGGCGCGCAGTGAGTCGGCATCACCTGCTGTCATCGGTGTCCAGAAGCGCCGGCTGGGGCGGAAGAAACCCACCTCATCCAGGAAGGACACGCCGAAGTAATAGGCCTCGGCCGGACTGGTATATGGCTCATCGTCGAAATGGCCGTCCGGGCGGATCGAGATGCTCAGCGAGCGAGCGACCATGACGGTAAGTTCTGCCGTGGCGCGGGCCTGCTGCTCCGCCGTCATATAAGGCCAGGTGCGGCGCAGCAGGCGGGCGACGTCATAGGCATGGTGGTTGTTCGGCTTGCCCTCGTCGCGCCAACCGTACGGATACCGGCTGGTGCGCATGGCGAATAGTGTATCGGCCAGTTCGCGCATATGCGGCGGATCGTCCGCGCGATAGCTGATGGCATGAAAGGTGATGCTCAGATCGTTGGTTTTCTTCAACTCGCCATCGATCATGTACCAGGCGCCCCAGAATCCGGTGTCCGGATTCTGCGCTTTGCGGTCCAGAAAATCCTGTAGCGTTGCGGCCAGCACCGTTACCGGCGTGCCTTCGGGCAGCAATGCGGCGACCTTCGGTTTGAACAGGATCTGCGCCAAGCTGGTGATCGCGTAATTCAGCTCTTTACGATTATCGACACCGGTTGCCTTCACATCCGAGATCAGCAAGCTTTCCAGATAATGGCGCATCTTTTCTGGCGTATTGACCGGTTCGAAGAACCGCAAGGGATGCGCAGGGCGCCGGCCGGCTTCGACAAGCTCCTTCATCGGATCCACGCTGGCGTCGAGCCGCAGATACCAGGCGTTGTAGCAGCCGCCCCAGGTGCCGTCTCCAGCGGATTGCTCGTAGGCATAATCCTGGTTCGGTTGCTGCAGCGAGGCGCGCAAATCGTCCAGTCGGGCGCGTACCGCTGCCGCATTGTTCGTGTAGTTCATCAGATCGCGCGCTTCGCCCAGAATCTGCGTCGAGCAGATCGGTTCATGTCCGGTGCGATGCAGATCCATCACCTGCCGACGCAGGGTCTGGATTTCGTCGCGGAAGCGGTTGTTCATATCGCGCTTGAACGGCGACTCCGGAATGAAATTCGGAATGTCGCGATGTTGGACGGGCGTCTGCTGGCTGACGGTCATGATCGGTGCGTCGCTCCGTTCCTGCGCAAGGGCAGTGGAGGCGCATAAAACGGCCAGCGCCGGTGCGCCGATCGCTGCGAGCAGCTGCGCCGGCCTCCGCATGGGCCTGGCTGGATCAGGCGCGACGGGCGAGCACCATGAAGCATGGCACCGGCTGGCCCATCTCTTCGCGGCCGTGCGTATGATCGAAGCGCAACACGCTGAAGCCGGCCTGCTCCAGCGCCTGTTTCACATAAGTTTCGTCATGCTGGTAACGCCCGGTCGGGCCAAGGCGATAGCCCTCGGCCGCCGTCGCGTCCGGCGGCAAGGCTTCGACCGTGAAGCCGAACAGACCTCGCGGGGTCATTTTTGTCGCGAGAGCGCTGAAACTCGGTGTCAGCGCGCCGAAATAGCAGAACACGTCGGCAGCCACTGAAAGGTCATACCGGTCGGGTGTCTTCGCAAGGAAAACGCCGAGTTCCGTTTCATGCAGCGCATCGTAAATCTTGCGCGCCCGTGCTTTCTCCAGCATGCCGCCGCTGAGGTCGACGCCGACCAGCGATTTCGCGACCGGGCGCAGGAAGGGCGCACATAGCCCGGTGCCGCAGCCGGCATCCAGCACCGACAATGCGGTGCGACCCGGCATCTGCTCCAGTATCGCCGCACAAAGAATTTCCGGCACCCGGTAGCCGAGGCCGCCCAGCACTTTCTCGAAATCCTCGGCAAAGCGATCGAAGGTTTCGCGGACATAGGCATCGCCGGCGCGCTCCGGGACCTGACCGCCGAGAACGGCGGATGCCATATGCTGCGCAACAGAATCATTCGGATAGGCAGCCTTCCAGCGCTCGGCATGCGCGCGGGCCTGGGCCTCGTTGCCGCTACGCACCATGCCGTAGAGCATCTCACCCATGTGATACTGGAACATCGTGTCGCCGGACAGAACCGCGAGGGCATGCATCGCCACCTTCGCGCCTTCATCGAAGCGGTCGAGCTTGTAAAGGGCGGTAGAAACGTTGCGCAGCGCATCGGGCTGGTTCGAATCCAGCTTGAGTGCGGCAAAGCCCGCCTCCAGCGCTTCTAGATGTTTCTCCTGCGTCGCCAGCAGGCCGCTCAGATTGACATAAGCGCCGACCAGGTTGGGTTGTAGTTCGATAGCGCGTCGGTAACTTGCCGCCGCCTCCTGCAGCTCGCCGCTCTCGCGCTGGGCATTGCCGAGGCTGAAATACGCGGGTGCATAATTCGGATCGAGCTCGAGTGCGGTACGGTAACTGGCGATAGCCGCGTCGATATCGCCTGACTGCTTCAACGCCACGCCAAGGTTGAAATGGAGAAGGGCGTGCTTGGGGTGAAATTTCAATCCTTCGCGATAGGCCTGCAATGCTTGCCCCAGGCGGCCGTGGCGCAGATAGGCATTGCCGAGATGGACATGGCCCTCGGGGGCCTGCGGCAGGATTCCGACGGTGCGCTTGAAGGCTGCGATCGCCTGTTTGACATTGTTGCGGCTGTTGTGGATCTGGCCGAGCCGGAACCAGGCTTCCGGATGTTTGGGCGCACGCTTCAGTACATCCTGCAGTATCTGCTCGGCGGTATCGAGGTTGCCCTGATTGGCCAGGGCCACCGCGGTTGCCACCGGATCGGCGCCGACGCCAGCCTGCTGCATCAGCATGTCACTTACTGGATTTGCCATGATCCTCAAACCTTGTCGCCGTCGTTCGCGCCGGACGGCGGTAGAATACTAACCCGGTTCGTGTGTTTCCCGGATGACGCCCTCAGGCCGAATCGCCCGGGCGAGACCGCGCCACGATCCGGTGCAGCCAGATTACGGGAATGAGGCTCACCGCCACAATGATCAGGGAGCCGGTCGAAGCCTCAGCCAGCCGTTCGTCGCTGGCCAACTGATAGACGCGGACTGCCAGGGTATCGAAATCGAAGGGTCGCACGATCATGGTGGCCGGCAGTTCTTTCAGAACATCCACGAAGATCAGCAGGGCGGCCGTCAGCAAACTGCCGCGCAGCAGCGGTGCATGCACACGGCGCACAACCCCCAGCGGTGTTTCACCCAGTACGCGGGCCGCCTGATCCAGGCTTGGCCGTATGCGATGCAATCCGCCATCGATGGCGTTGAAAGCCACCGCCAGGAATCGCACTAGGTAGGCATAGAACAAGGCCACAACCGTGCCGCTCAGCAGCAGGCCGGACGATATCCCGAGCAGCGTCTCGCTCCAGTGATCGACAAGATGGTCGAAGGCAGACAGCGGCAGTAATACGCCGATGGCGATCACCGAGCCTGGGACAGCATACCCCATGGTGGATAGCCGTATCAGCCAGTTGGCGGCGCGGTTATTGGCGATGCGATGCATATAAGCAAGGGCCAGTGCCACCAGGATCAGCAATACGGCCGAGACACCGGCGAGGATGAAGCTGTTGGCCGTGAAGCCGGCCAGCCGGCCGAAGCTGAATCCGTCGCCTTCGACCCATGCCAGATGGAACAGCCAGCCGGCGGGCAACAGGAAGCCGAGCAGGATCGGCAGGATGCAGGCCAGGATCGCCAGCGTCGCCTGCAGTGGCGGCAGCGGGCGCAGGGGCAACGGCCGTGTCCGTGCCGAGGTGTGGTGAAAGCGTTTGGCCTGCCGGCTGGCGCGCTCCAGCATCACGACAGCCAGCACGAAGGTCAGCAGCACGGCTGCCAGCTGTGCGGCCGCCGTCACGTCACCCATGCCGAACCAGGTGCGGTAGATCGCGGTGGTGAAAGTGGGGACACCCAGCCAGCTTACGGCACCGAAATCGGCCAGGGTCTCCATCAGCACCAGCGCCACGCCGCCGGCGATCATCGGTCGCGCCAGCGGCAGCGCGATGCGCGTGAAGCGCGCCCACGGCCCCAGACCGAGCGTGCGGCCCACCTCCAGCACGCAGACCGACTGGTCGATAAAGGCGGCGCGTGCCAGCATGAAGACGTAGGGGTAGAAACTGACAACGAAAAGCGCGATGGCGCCTGGCAGCGACATGAAGTCAGGGAACCAGTAATCGCCACGCTGCCAGCCAAAGGCCTGACGCAGCGCAGTCTGCAGCGGCCCGGCGAATTGCAGCAGGTCGCTATAGACGAAGGCGCTCACATAGGCTGGCATGGCCAGCGGCAGGAACAGGGCCCAGGACAGCAGGCGCCGGCCGGGAAACTCGGTCATCGTGACCAGCCACGCACAGCCGGTGCCGATTGCCATCGTGCCAAGGCCGACGCCGATCATCAGCAGCGCGGTATTGCGCAGCATCTCGGGCAGCACCGTGGACGCCAGATGCTGCCAGACATCGGGTGCCGGTTGGCCGAGGTTGACTAGAATGGCCAGAATGGGGGCGGCGATCACCAGCGCGACCAGTGCGGCAAATGCCAGCCACGCGGCAGCGGGCCGGTTGCGCAGGCGCAACAGGCGGGCAGGCGGCAGGGATGGCGCGGCCGTGTCGGTCATGACCATGCTTTAAGCCATGTGCGAGCCATTCGCAAACCTCGGAGGCCGAGACAGCCTGCCTGAAGCCGTGATGTTGCCGGCCGGGCGGCGCATCACATAGGATGCCGCAAGGGTCGCCTGGGCGAGACACTCTGAGGCAGGAGGGCGGGATGGCCGATAACAGCCGGTTCGTTCGTATGGCTCAGGGCAAGCCATCCGATGCGCAGTTGCGCTATCTGCGCCGGGGCCTGCGCCAGCCGGGGGGTAAGCTTCCATTGTTCGACGAACACGGCCAGCAGATCAGCACCCACACCATCGAATCCTGCATCAAGGCCGGTTGGGCCGAGCCGTGGTTTGAAAATCCGATCAAACCCGACTGGCTGGTCTGCAAGCTGACCCCTTCGGGCCGCGCGCTATTCGACATCAGGCATTGAGCATGTTTCTTGAGCTTTCCCGCCGCGCCGGTTTGCTGGCGCTGTCTGTTTCCGTTGTCGCACTTTCGCTGGCTGCCGGCGCAGTCGCGCGCCCCAGCGACCGCTTTTCCGCACCGCAGGCGCCATCCTCCGTGGCGCCGGCCAATGATTTACCTGCGCTGCTGCGGCGGGCCGAGGCCGGCAATGCCGAGGCCCAGTTTCAGCTTGGTGTGATCCATCAGTTCTCGCTCGGCGTGCCGCGCGACGATGTCGCCGCCCGTGCCTGGTTCGCCAAAGCCGCAGCGCAGGGTCATGCGCGCGCCCTGGGCAGCCTGGGCTACATGATGATGGTGGGCGCCGGCGGGGCTCAGGATATCGCCGGCGCTGAACAGGCGTTGCGGCGCGCCGGTGAACTCGGCGAGGCCACGGCCTCGGCCAATCTGGCCGAACTGATCCTGCAGACGCGACCTGCCGAGGCCAAAGACGCCGTTGCGCTGCTCGAGCGGGCGACCGCTGCCGGTGCGATGAATGCGCGCTACCGGCTGGGCCGATTGCTGATCGAGGGCGAGGCCGCGCCGGCCGATGCACAGCGCGGCCGGGAGTTGCTGGAAAGTGCCGCCGAGGCGGGCAGTCCCTTTGCCGATACCTATCTGGCCTATCTTGTCTTCGAGGCGCGGGACGAGGCGCAGGCGGCGCGCGGCCTCGCCTGGGCGCAGCGGGCCGCCGCGGCCGACCTCCCGGGGGGGCTCAACGAACTCGGCCGCTATTACATGGAAGGCTTCGGTACGCCGCGCGATCCGCGCCGCGCCGCCACCGCCTTTGCTGCCGCTGCCGCACGCGGCGAGCCGGTGAGCGGGTATAATCTCGCGCTGCTACATAGCGGCCCGCAATACGGTCTGTTGAACCTGGCGCAGGCGCGTCAGGAAGCGATCCGCGCAGCCGAGATGGGTTATATCCTTGCCGCCGCGCTCGCCGGACAGATGCTGTACAAGGCCGAAGGCGGCCCGCGCGACCGCGTCGCCGCGCGGCCGTATCTGCAACGGGCGGCCGATGCCGGCATTGCCAATGCGCAGAATCTGCTGGCGGGTCTGCTGTTCAACGGCGAGGGCGTGCCGCCTGACCAGAAGACAGCGATGGACTGGTGGGAAAAAGCCGCCGCACAGGGACACGGTGCCGCGGTGAACAATTTCGCCACCTACCTCGCCACCGGGCGCGGCCGTCCGGCCGATCCGGCGCGGGCGCGGCAGCTGATCGCGGCCCAGGCCGAGACCGGCTATGCGCCGTCGCAGTTCCGCTGGGCGCTGTGGCAGGAACTGGGCTGGCAGGGCACCAAGAAGGATCTGCCGGCAGCGATCGGCTGGTTCCGTCGGGCGGCGGAGAACGGTCACGCCGCGGGGGCCTACAAGTATGCGACCTATCTGGAGGCTGGTGAGGGTGTCCGGGCCGATCTGGCTGCGGCGCGGCGCTGGTACAGCGTCGGGGCCGAGGCCGGCAACGCCGATGCCCAGTTCGAATTCGCCCGCCTGCTCGATGTCGGGGAAGGCGGCCCGGCCGACCCGGCGGCGGCGCAGCGCTGGCTCGAACGGGCCGCCCTGCAGGGTCATCCGCAGGCACTGTTCGTGCTGGGCGACCTGACCTATCGCGGCGAGCGCCGGCCGGCAGATCCGGTGCGGGGCTGGGCCCTGCTGCGGCTGGCCGAGAATTACGGCATGGCAGAGGCCGCCAGTAACCGCCGCTATATCGAAAGCCGGCTGCTGCCATCAGAATTGGCCCGAGCCTCGGCGTTGGCCCAGCAGCTTGCCGCCGCCATCCGTCGCGAACGAGAGGATGAGTAAACATGAGCGAGTCCGGTCTTTTACCCCTTGCACTGGCGGCACTCGCCTGGGTGCTGCTGCATGTCGTGGTCGCCGGTCCGCTGCGCCCCGGTCTGGTCAGCCGGCTCGGCGTGGCTGCCTACCGGGGGTTGTTCTCGGGGCTGAGTGCCGTGGCGCTCGCGGCCCTGATCTGGGCCTATCGTCAGGCCCCGTATGTCGAGCTTTGGCCAACCGCTCCGGCGCTGGCGCTGGTGCCGCTGCTGGTCATGCCCGTGGCGGTGCTGCTGCTGGTCGGCAGTCTGCGCCCCAGCAATCCGACCCTGGCTGGGCCCGACATGATCCTGAAAGGGGAACTGCCGGTCCGCGGCCTGACGAAAATCACCCGTCACCCGATGCTCTGGGCCTTCAGCCTCTGGGCCGGGAGCCACATGATCGCCAACGGCGATGCCGCGCTCTGGTTGCTGGCAGGCGCGATCCTGGTCACCGCGCTGAACGGCATGTTGTCCATCGACCGCAAGCGCGCCGCCCAATTCGGTGAGCAATGGCAGAGGTTTATACAGAAAACCTCGATCTGGCCGCTGCAAGCGGTTCTGAGGGGTAAAACACGGCTTAGGTGGTCAGATATTGGAATTTTGAATATTGTAATTACCGCATTGGTTTATGCGATATTTCTGTATTGGCACGAGAGTATTCTCGGTATTCCGGTTTTCCATCCATGACTTCAGGATTATCGCACTTAAATTATATAATTATAAATAAAAATAACAATTTATATAAATTATTTAATCTTAAGTGTGAGTTCTGATGGCGCGCCGCGCTGCGGGACGGTTCATCGGCTGGTTCAGGCCTGTACGCGGCGCCAACGATCCGAGCCTGCAGGAGCAGCTCTATGCCGCCATCCGCCAGGCCGTGCTGGGCGGCGAGTGTTCGCCAGGCGAACGTCTGGCCTCCAGCCGAACGCTCGCCGCTGATCTGGGGCTCGGCCGTAACACCGTCATGGCCGCCCTTGAGCGCCTCGTGGCGGAGGGCTACCTCGAGAGCCGCCGGGGCGCCGGCCTGTTCGTGGCCGCTGACCTGCCCTCCGAAGGCATCGGCGAGAGCCATGCCAATCCGGCCAGCCCGGTCCTGTCCCGACGCTCGGACCGCTTCGCCCGGCTACACGCGGAAGGCGAGTCTTTTCCCGGCCAGTTTCCGGCCCGGCCCTTCGCGACCGGACCTCTGGCGTTGGACGAATTCCCCCTCGACCTCTGGCGCCGGCTGACCGCCCAGGCCCTGCGGGGCGCCGGGGCAGCCCGGCTGCTGGCCAGCGGCCCGGCCCAGGGCCTGCCCGAGTTGCGGCAGAATTTGTCAGGTTACCTGACAAATTCCCGCGGCGCGGCCTGCACCCCGGAGCGGATCGTCATCGTGTCCGGGGCGCAGCAGGCGCTCGACCTGATCGGCCGGCTGCTGCTCGATCCGGGCGACGCCGTGGCCGTGGAAGACCCCGGCTATGTCGGGCTGCGCGAGGCGCTGGCCGGGGTGGGGGCAAAACTGCATCCGGTGCCGGTCGATGCCCAGGGCTTCGACCCGGCCGCGCTCGCCCGGCTGCAGCCGGCGCCCAAGCTGGTGATGGTGACGCCCTCGCACCAGTTCCCGCTCGGTATGACGCTCCCCCTGTCGCGCCGGCTGGCCCTGCTGGCCGAGGCGCGGGCGCGCAACCTGTGGATCGTCGAGGACGATTATGATTGCGAATTCCGCTATAGCGGCCCGCCGCTGCAGGCCCTGCAGGGCCTCGATGGCGGCGAGCGCGTGATCTATGTCGGTACCTTCAGCAAGGTGCTGTTCCCTGGGTTGCGGCTCGGCTATGTGGTGCTGCCGCCCGGACTGGTGGAAGGCTTCCTGCGCCTGAAGGCCACCGCCGACGGTTTTGCGCCGCCCGCCACGCAGGCGGTGCTGGCGCGCTTTATCGGCGAGGGCCATCTGGCGCAGCATGTGCGGCGCATGCGGGTGCTGTATCGCAAACGCCGGGCGGCCCTGCTCGAGGCGCTGCAGCATCAGGCCGGCGATCTGTTCGAGATCGGCACCACCGAGGCCGGCCTGCATCTCGCCGTGCGGTTCAGGGCCAGTCTTCTGGAAAGGTGGCGCGACGACCGCGCCGCCGTCGACGCCGTGCGGGCCGCAGGCCTGAACGCAATGCCGCTGTCGCGCTATGCCATCGCCCGCCCGGTCAGCGGGCTGGTGCTCGGCTTCGCGGCATTCCCCGAAGCCGAGTTGCAGACCGCGGTTCAGCGGCTGGTCAAGGCGCTCAGGTAATCCGGGAAGGCGACGTCTTTTGCCAGCAGCGGATCGGGCACCGGCGCGGTGAAGCCCTGCGCGAAGGGCAGCACGCCGGCCCAGGCCGGGACCGCCATGTCTTCGGCGTCGTCCTTCGGCGGACCGCTGCGGATCTTGGCCGAGGCCTCGGTGAGCGGCAGACGCAGCACCATGGTGCCCTTCATCTCCTGCCTGTTGGGCGCGCGGATTTCCGCCCAGCGCCCGGGCGCGACCCGCTCGGTGAAGGCTTCCAGCGCCGCCATCTTGTGGTCGTCGGGAATCTTCTCGAACAGCCCCATAGCCACCACCGAACGGTAGTTCATCGAATGGTGAAACGCCGAGCGCGCCAATACCAGCCCGTCCAGCAGCGTGACGGCGACGCTGGCCGGAATCCCGGTGGCCAGCGCCATAGCCATGCGGCTTTTGGTCGAGCCGTGAATGTAGAGATGATCGCCCTCGCGCCAGTAGGCGGTCGGGATCACCATCGGCTGGCCGTCATGCACGAATGCGACATGGCAGACATAGCCGGCATCCAGAATGGCGTGGATCGTGGCGGCATCGTAATGGCCACGGTCCCCGACACGGACGACGCGACTGCGGGGGCTGGCGGCAGGGGCAGGCTTCGGGGTCATCTGGTTCACGGCAGGCTCCTTGGAACTCCTTGTCGGCCAAGGGGATAGTCGCGATCAGGTTCCTGGGTAAGCTCCAGTTTTCATAAAAATCATAGAGCCAGAATTCTGCTGGCGGCGTTTGCGCCCTCGGCACCGGCATGCTACAGGCCAGCACTGCAGAATTGGCCCGCTGCGCTCTCTGGGGCGACGGGCTGTGTTTCATCTCTCGGAGTTCTATGCAGTGTGGGAAAACCTGCTGATGCTGGGCAAAGGCCTCGTCGCAGGGTTCATCATCGCTGCGCCGGTCGGCCCCGTCGGTGTGCTGTGCGTGCAGCGTACGCTGCACCAGGGGCGCATCGCCGGCCTGATGTCAGGACTGGGCGCCGCCGTTGCCGATGCCGCCTATGGCTGTGTCGCTGCTTTCGGTCTCAGCCTGATTTCGAACTGGCTGCAGGCGCATGAGGCGATGTTCCGCCTGGCCGGAGGTCTGTTCCTGCTGTTCATGGCCTGGCGCATGCTGCGCGCGGCGCTGCATCCGGAGCCGCAGGTCGCCGCACAAGGCAACTATAACGAGCGACCACTGACCTGCTTCGTCTCCACTTTCATTCTCACCGCCACCAATCCGATTACCATTGTCGCCTTCCTCGGCATCTTCGCCTTCTTCGGCATTGGCGCTTTCGGCCTGTCGAACGCGATGGCGTTGTGGCTGGTGCTTGGCGTCTTCGTCGGCTCGTCGGTGTGGTGGCTGTCGCTCGCCGGTCTGGCCGGTGCGTTCCGCCAGCGCCTTGGCAATGGCGGCCTGAAATGGATCAATGGGGCATCCGGCCTCCTGATGCTGGGTTTCGGCCTGTACGGCATCGGCAGTTTTCTCTTGAGGTAGACACAGCACAATGACGAGTCAGCATCTGGACCTGCCGCCGATCGAAGTCACGCCGAAGGATCTTTCTGCCTATCGCGCGGGAAATCGCGGCGTTGACTATGTGCATACCTTCGACTCCGGTCGTCCCGGTCCGCATGTGATCGTGAACGGACTGACGCATGGCAATGAATTTTGCGGCATGGTCGCTGTCACGCATCTGTTCGAGAAGAATATCCGCCCGCTGCGCGGCAAGCTGACGCTCGCCTTCGCCAATGTCGACGCCTATCACAACTTCGATCCGGCCAAGCCCTTCGAATCCAGGTATGTCGAGCGCGATTTCAATCGCGTCTGGGACGTCGACACGCTGGAGGGGCCCGATGACACGGTCGATGTGAAGCGCGCCCGTGCGCTTCGGCATATTTACGCCGAAGCCGACGGCTTGCTGGATCTGCATTCCACCTCCTATGCAGTGCCGTCGATGCTGATCTACGAGCCGCATGCCAAGCTCGATCCGCTGGTGCGGCACCTGCATGCGCCTCTGCATCACGTCATCCTGCCGGGCGTAAAACATTCGGGACGGCCGCTGATCCAGTACGGCGCATTCGGGAATCCGGACGCGAGTCCGCTCGCAGTGGTGGTAGAGTGCGGCCAGCACTTTGCCCGCAGCAGCGGCGAGATCGCCATCGCCGTCACCATGCGTTTTCTCGATTTCTACGGGCTGATCCCGACGGACCTCGCGGCGCAATACAAGGCCGAGTCCGGTGCGCCGAAACGATACGAAGTGACCGACGCGATGGTCGCCAAGACAGATCGTTTCCGGTTCGCCGGTGAATTCATCGGTTTTGAGGAATTGCCGGCCGGGACCCTGATCGCCATCGACGATGACGAGGAACTGCGCGCCCCCGCCGGTGGCTGCACGCTGGTGATGCCTGCTCGCCGGATCGTGAAGGGCAGGGATGCTGTGCTGCTGGCGCGACGGTTATCGTAGGTACAACCATATTTACCCCGCAGCCCAGCGCAGAATGCGGACCATTCCGGCGCGAATTGGTCCATTTACCTAAGGCGTCATCCCGCTTGCGGATGCCTTAAGGGCAGGCACGCGGCCGGTTTTTTGGCCGTGAGGATTTTACAGTCAGGTGTAGACGTATATACGTCCCCCCGCCTATGATCCGGCCAGCGCTGCAGGCACCGCGGGGGCGGGCCTGTCAGCATGCGGCCCGATCACATGGCCGAAAACATTGTTGGGAGAAGGAATAGGGGACGATGCAAAGCAAGTTCTTCAAGGCGTCGCTGATTGCAGCGGTTGCCACGGTCGCTCTGCTCGGCGCACAGCCGAGCTCGGCCAAGACGTTCAAGTGGGGCAATGACGGCGACGTCAGCTCGATGGATCCGTACGCCCGTAACGAGACGTTCCTGCTGACCTTCATGGCCAACGTCTACGAGCCTGTCGTGCGTCGTGACCGCAACCTGAAGCTCGAGCCGGCGCTGGCGGTGAAGTGGAGCAATCCCAGCCCGACGCTGTGGCGTTTCGAACTGCGCCAGGGCGTGAAGTTTACCGGCGGCGAAGCCTTCTCGGCGGACGACGTGGTGTTCTCCTACAACCGCGCGATGGGCAAGGGCTCGAACCTCGGCGGCAACTTCACCTCGGTGAAGGAAGTGCGCAAGGTCAGCGATTTCGTCGTCGAGATCGACACCAAGTATCCGGATCCGCTGCTGGCCGACAAGCTGGCGCTGATCGGCATCATGTCGAAGGCCTGGGCCGAGAAGAATAACGCCCAGTTCGCCGCCGACATGACCAAGAACGAAGAAAACTTCGCCACCCGTAACTCGAACGGCACCGGCCCCTTCGTCGTGAAGACCCGCGAGCCGGACGTGCGCACGGTTCTCGAGCCGAACAAGGGCTGGTGGGACAAGCCGGAGCATAACCTCACCGAGGTGATCTTCCAGCGCGTCGCCAACGACGCCACCCGCGTCGCGGCCCTGCTGTCGGGCGAACTCGACATGATCTACACCGTGCCGCCGCAGGACGTGGAGCGCATCCGCAAGACGGCCGGCCGCCGGATCATCGAAGGTCCGGAAACCCGTATCGTCTTCCTCGGTTTCAACCAGCAGGTCGATGAGCTTCCGGAGTCGAACGTCAAGGGCAAGAATCCGTTCAAGGACAAGAGAGTTCGTGAAGCCTTCTATCGCGCCATCGACGTCGAAGCGATCAAGCGTACCGTCATGCGTAACCAGTCGCGCCCCAGCGCCCTGATGGTGGGCCAGGGCCTGAACGGTTACGATAAGGACCTGGACGTGCGTCCGAAGTTCGACCCCGAACTGTCGAAGAAGCTGCTGGCCGAAGCCGGCTATCCGAACGGCTTCGAGGTCGGCATGGACTGCCCGAACGACCGCTACGTCAACGACGAAGCGATCTGCCAGGCCTCTGTCGCCATGCTTGCCAAGGTCGGCATCAAGGTGAACCTGCTCGCTCAGACCCGGTCGAAGTACTTCGCGAAGATCCTGCGCACCGCGTCGGATATCGAAAAGGCACCGAACACCAGCTTCTACATGCTGGGTTGGTCGCCGGCCGCGACCTACGACGTGCATAACGTCTTCGAGTCGCTGATCCAGAGCCCGAGCGCGCAGACCAAGAAGGGCCTGTTCAATGCAGGCGGTTACTCGAACGCCAAGTTCGACGACCTGTCCAACAAGGTCGAGCAGGAAACCGACGTCGCCAAGCGCAACGCGATGATCAAGGAAGCCACCAAGATCTATCTGGACGACTACGCCTACATCCCGCTGCATCAGCAGTTCGTGGTTTGGGCGTCGAAGGATAACGTCGATCTGGTGCAGCCGGCGGACAACTACTTCCCGCTGCGCTTCGTCAAGCTCAAGTAAGTCATTACTCTCATAACGGACGGCCCGGACTTCGGTCCGGGCCGCACCCGTTAGGGACTTCGCCCCCATGATTGCTTTTATCGTTCGCCGCCTTGTGCAGGCCGCGCTGGTGATGCTGGCGGTCGCCTTCGTCTCCTTCGCGATGTTCAATTTCATTGGCGATCCGGTCGCCAACATCGTCGGTCAGGACACGCCGGCCGACCAGATTGTCGAACTTCGCAAGAGCCTCGGCATCGACGATCCCATGCCCGTTCGCTTCGGGCGCTTCGTCGTCAATGCCGTGCAGGGCAAGTTCGGCCTCAGCTACCGGACCACCGAGCCGGTTGGCCGCATGATCGCCGACCGCTTGCCCGCCACCCTGGAACTCAGTCTGGTCGCCGCGATCTTCGCGTTGGCTGCCGGTATCCCGATGGGTGTCTTCGCCGGGCTGTATCCGAATAGCTGGCTGGCGCGCGCCATGATGACGGTGTCGCTGGTCGGCATTTCGCTGCCCACCTTCCTGATCGGTATTCTGCTGATCTACATCTTCGCAGTGATCCTCGGCATCCTGCCGTCGTTCGGTCGCGGCGAAACGATCAAATTCGGTTTCTGGTCCACCGGTCTGCTTACGACGAGCGGTCTCAAGGCCATTATCCTGCCCGCCATCACGCTGGGCCTGTTCCAGCTCACCCTGATTATGCGTCTGGTGCGTTCTGAAATGATGGAGGTGCTGCGCACCGATTACATCAAGTTCGCGCGCGCCCGCGGCCTGTCGAACCGTGCCGTACATTTCGGCCATGCCCTGAAGAATACCCTGGTGCCGGTCATCACCATTACCGGCCTTCAGCTCGGTGCGATCATCGCTTTCGCCATCATCACCGAGACCGTGTTCTCCTGGCCCGGCGTAGGCCTGCTATTCCTGCAGTCGGTCGTCTATGCCGACATCCCGGTGATGTCCACCTACCTTGTCATGATCGGCTTCGTCTTCGTGGTGATCAACCTGATCGTCGATATGCTTTATTTCGTAGTCGATCCGCGCCTGCGCACCCAGGGCGGAACGGGGGGCGGCAAGTGATGGCGCTGTTGGCTGAATACTGGCGCCGCGGGCGCGACAGCGACATCTGGTACAGCTTCACCCGCAGCAAGCTGGTGATGGTTTCGGCCGCGGTCACGCTACTGTTCTTCCTTGGCGCCTATGGCGCGCCGCTGCTGGCACCGCACAATCCGTTCGACCTTGCTTCGCTCAACCTGTCCGACGGGTTCAAGCCGCCGGCCTGGGAAGAGGGCGGCGAGATGAAGTTCCTGTTCGGCACCGACGATCAGGGACGCGATATCCTTTCCACCATCATGTATGGCTCGCGCACCTCGCTGAGCGTCGGTTTCCTGGCCGTCATCTTCGCGATGACGCTGGGCATCGCGCTCGGCCTGCTGGCCGGGTACATGGGTGGCGCCATCGATGCCTTCATCATGCGCGTCGCCGATGTGCAGCTGTCGTTCCCGGCTATCCTGATTGCCATGCTGGTCGATGGCGTCACCCGCGGGCTGCTCGGGGCCGACAAGCACAGTCAGGCCGCGATCTACGTGCTGATCGTCTCGATCGGGCTCAGCTACTGGGTGCAGTATGCGCGCACCGTCCGCGGTCAGGTGCTGGTGGAGAAGAACAAAGAATATGTGCAGGCCGCGCGCGTGATCGGCCTGCCCGGGCCGCTGATCGCTCTGCGGCATGTGCTACCCAACGTGCTCGGTCCGGTGCTGGTGATCGCCACCATCAATCTTGCGCTCGCCGTGATCACCGAAGCGACGCTGAGCTTCCTGGGTGTCGGCCTGCCGCCGACCCAGCCCTCGCTCGGCACGCTGATTAATACCGGCCAGCAGTTCCTGCTTTCGGGCGAATGGTGGATTACCATCTTCCCCGGGGCTGCGCTTGCCATTCTTGTGCTGTCGGTCAACCTGCTGGGCGACTGGCTGCGCGACGCTCTCAATCCAAAGCTCCGGTAAACACCCCATGACCAGCCCGAAGCTGCTTGAAGTCAAAAATCTGCGGGTCGAATTCCCGACCCGGCGCGGCACCCTTGTCGCGGTCGACGACGTATCGCTCGAAATCGCTGCCGGCGAAGTGCTCGGCGTGGTCGGCGAGTCCGGTGCCGGCAAGTCGATGACCGGCACGGCCATCATCGGGCTCCTGGAGCCCCCCGGCCGCATTGCGTCCGGTGAAATCCGCCTCGAAGGCCGCCGTATCGACAATCTGCCGTATAACGAGATGCGCAAGATTCGCGGCCGGCAGATCGGCGCGATCTTCCAGGATCCGCTGACCAGCCTGAATCCGCTCTACCGGGTGGGTGATCAGCTGATCGAAACGATCATGACTCATCTGCCGATGAACCATGCACAGGCGCGCGACCGCGCCGTGAAGCTGCTGGAAGACGTCGGTATCCCCTCGGCCGCCGAGCGTATCAATGCCTATCCGCACCAGTTCTCCGGTGGCATGCGCCAGCGCGTGGTGATTGCATTGGCGCTCGCCGCTGAACCGAAGCTGATCATCGCCGACGAGCCGACCACGGCGCTCGACGTCTCGATCCAGGCGCAGATTATCCAGCTGCTCAAGCGGCTCTGCCGCGAACACGGCACCGCGGTGATGCTGGTGACGCATGACATGGGCGTGATCGCGGAAACTGCCGACCGGGTCGCCGTGATGTATGCCGGACGCATCGCCGAGATCGGTCCGGTGCAGGATGTGATCAAGCGGCCGCATCATCCCTATACCGTCGGCCTGATGGGTGCGATCCCGGCGATGGGTCACAAGGCCGAGCGCCTGACGCAGATCGATGGATCGATGCCGCGCCTGAATGCCATCCCGAAGGGCTGCGCCTTCAATCCGCGCTGCCCGAAGGTGTTCGAGCGCTGCCGCGTCGAGCGGCCCGATCCGATGCCGGCCGGTAACAGCAATGCCGCCTGCTGGCTGGTCGCGAAGGAGCCGGCACATGTCTAAGCCCACCAGAACCCGGGATTTCTCTGTTCCGATGCTCACCGTCACCAATCTGAAGCGCGTCTTCGACGTCTCCGCGCCCCTGCTGAACCGCTTGCTGGAAGGCAAGGGCCGCAGCATCGTGCGTGCCGTCGACGGCGTGAATTTCTCGATCAAGGCGGGCGAGACCTTCAGTCTCGTCGGTGAATCCGGTTGCGGCAAGTCGACGGTTGCACGCCTGATCGTCGGCCTGTACGAGCCGAGCGACGGTTCGATCAATTTCGAGGGCGTGGAAATCGGCTCGGCGGCGGAGCGCAGCAAGCATCCGGACATCCAGGGCCGCATGCAGATGATCTTCCAGGATCCCTATGCGTCGCTCAATCCGCGCTGGCGCGTCGGCGACATCGTGGCCGAGCCGCTGCGTTTCCGCCGCCTGCTCACGGACAACGCGGCAATCGAGAAGCGCGTCGGCGAATTGCTGGCCCAGGTCGGCCTGTCGCCGCTGGATGCGCGCAAGTATCCGCATGAATTTTCCGGTGGTCAGCGTCAGCGCATCTCGATCGCCCGCGCACTTGCCGGCGAACCGGAATTCCTGGTTTGCGACGAGCCGACCTCCGCGCTTGACGTGTCGGTGCAGGCGCAGATCCTCAATCTGATGAAGGATCTGCAGCGCAAGCTCGGCCTGACCTATCTGTTCATCAGCCACAATCTTGCTGTGGTGTATCACGTCTCCGACAAGGTCGGCGTGATGTATCTCGGCCGCCTGGTCGAATGGGCCGATACCAAGACGCTGTTCGACCGGCCGCTGCATCCCTACACGCGCATGCTGTTGGATGCGATCCCCGATCTCGACATGACCGGTCGGGCGCGCACGCCGGTCGCCGGTGAGGTGCCCAGCCCGCTCAATCCGCCGCCGGGCTGCAGCTTCCATCCGCGCTGCCCGCTCGCCAACGAGCGCTGCAAGCGGGAAGTGCCCAAGTCGCTGCCGGTCGAGGGCGGTGCCGTGGCCTGCCACGCGGTCGAGGAAAACCGCCTGCCGCCGTGGAAGACCCAGGCCGCAGCCTGAAACGCGGTATATCCAAAGCGTAAACTGCGATAGCAAGGGCGGAAGCCGTCCTTGCCTCGGCGCGTCCGGCTGCCTAAAATCGGCATCAGTACATCATCTGCACTTCCGATAACGACAGGTCGATGCTGCCGGGGGATAAGCGGCACGGCCATAACGAAGGAGGCCGCGCGATGAGTTACCGCGATATCGTGGTTCATCTGACGCTCGATCCGCGCAATGCAGCGCGTACGCAGATTGCCATCAGTATGGCCCGGCGCTTCGGCGCGCGCGTCAGCGGGCTGTACACCGTGCCGCCGCCCAACGTGCCGTACTATATGGGCGAATATATCCCGACCGAGCTGATCCAGAAGCAGATGGACGAGGCGCAGCAAGCCTCGGTCGGCGCCAAGGATGAATTCCTCTCCACCTGCGCCGATGCGGGAATAGAGCATCGCTGGCTCAGCAGTGACCTCGCACCGGTCGAGGCGCTGCGTCTGGCGGCGCGCTGCAGCGATGTCGCCATCGTCGGCCAGCCCGATCCGAATCCGAGCGATCCGGCGAGCATTCCCTACGGTACGGACGTCCTGCCGCATGAACTGGCGCTGCAGGCCGGTCGGCCGATCCTGGCGGTGCCTTATGCCGGCAGCGCGCCGGACCTCGGCCGCCGCATCCTGGTGGCCTGGAACGGCAAGCGCGAGGCGGCGCGTGCGTTGCACGATGCCATGCCGCTGCTACGCGGCGCGGAGGTGGTGCACCTGATCACGCTGGGCCCGGAACGCAAGGGCCGCGCCGCGCTAGCCGAGATCGCCGACCATATGCATCGCCATGGCCTGCGGCTCGAAAGTGCGGTGATCGCCGCCAATGGCGCAAAGGTAGGCCAGGCGCTGCTGAACGAGGCCAAGTCGCGCAACTGCGACATGATGGTGATGGGCGCGTTCGGCCATTCGCGCCTGCGCGAGATGGTGTTCGGCGGCGTGACCGAGACCGTGTTGGGCAACATGACGCTGCCGGTTTTGCTGAGCAATTAATTCGGCAGCCCCGTTGCTGCCGGCTGGGCATCGCTGACGATAACACGGTTGCGGCCGGCCCGCTTGGCGGCATACATCGCCCGGTCAGCCCGATTGACCAGTTCATGCCAGTTCTCGCCATGCTCGCCGAGGCTGGCAACGCCGACGCTGACCTTCAGCGAGAGGCGGTGATCTCCAGCCTCGACCGCCAGATTGGCGACCGAGTGACGGATGCGCTCGGCCAGCTGTGCTGCGCCGCCAGCCGCCGTACTGGGCAGCAGGGCGCAGAATTCCTCGCCCCCGAGACGGCCGAAAACATCCTCGCGGCGCAGACAGCGGCGCACCGTGGCGGCAAACTGGCGTAACACGGTGTCGCCGGCGGCATGACCATACTCGTCGTTGACCAGTTTGAAATGATCGATATCGAGCAGCAGCAGGCTGAGCGGCAGGTTATGCCGTCGGCTGCGGGCGATTTCATCTTCGGCCACTTCCTCCATGGCGCGACGGGTCAGCGCTTCGGTGAGCGGATCGCGGCGGGCTGATTCCTGCAGGCGTGTCGCGATCGTCTGGTTCACCAGCAGAACCACGCCGAAGACGACAACGATCGACAGCAGCATCGGGATCAGGAACAGCCAGCCATACATCGAGACCTGGGCGAGCGGCCGCTCCACGGGCGGCAGGCTGTACACCGCCGTAGCCAGAACCATGTAATAAATACTCTGCGCGCCCAAGGCCAGGCTGGTCATAACCTGCGAGAATCGTGTGCCGACATTCACTTCGCGCAACAAGCTGTAAATGCGAAGGCCGGCCATAAGTGCAAAGACGGCGAGCAGGAAGATGATGCGTGCGCGCGAATTCTCGATGGAGACGAAGTACGCAGCCCCGACTGCGGTGGCTACGAGAATCATGAAGCCAAGACGATGGTTCGGACGGCGACCGAAGAAGACGTCGATGCCCCACCAGGTCACAACCAGTCCGGAAACAATCGTGGTGTTCGAGATCGCGAGTGGGGCGGAGGGCAGGGAGCCGCTGAGCAGGAAGGCCCCCAGTACGCCGAGCGCAACCATCAATGCACCGATGGCCCAGTAGCCGATCCCACGCATATCGCGATGGATCAGCCATAGAGCGGTGAGAATGCCGCTTTGCAGACACACGACCAGAACAGTGATGAAAGCGACGGTGGGGGTATCGAGTGTCATGGCAAGACTGAAAGCGTAACGGCGTTCAATTTTGCACTGTTGGCCCGTTAAAAAGCAACGCTGGCCGGGCGGCGCGGTGGTATTTGCCGGCGCATCGCTCTATTTTCATCCGGACCGCAAGGAACCCGCATCGCATGCTGCTCTCTGCCGACCAGACTCTGCTGATCGCCATCGATATCCAGGAGCGCTTGCTGCCGGCGATCCACAAGGGTGAGCGTGTACAGCGCAACGCCGAAATCCTGCTGCAGGCTGCCGGTATTTTGCAGATTCCCGCGCTGCTGACCGAACAGTATCCCAAGGGGCTGGGCCGTACTGTGCCGCAGGTCCGCATCGCCGCTGGCGCCAGTCCGGTGCTGGAGAAGGTGCATTTCTCCGCCTGGCGCGACGACGCCATTCGCGTGCATATAGAGAGTGTGCACCGACCTTCGGTCGTATTGGCAGGTGTTGAGGCACATGTCTGTGTCCTGCAGACGGCTCTGGAGATGGTTGCTGCCGGCCGCCGCGTGGCAGTGGTTTCCGATGCGATTTCATCGCGACACCCGGATAGCGCAATGGTGGCACGTGATCGCATGACGGCGGCTGGCGTCACCATGGTCACGACAGAGATGTGTCTTTTCGAATGGCTGGGCACGGCAGCTCATCCAGACTTCAAGGCTCTGTCGGCCTTGATCAAATAGGCGTTCTGTTGAAAGGATTATTTCATGCGTGAGGCGCTGGTGCTGATCCCCGGCCTGCTGCAGACCGACGATTTCTGGCGCGAACAGATCGCGCGCCTTTCCGATGTCGCGCAGTGCATTGTCCCTACCAGCCATTTCCGCATGGATAGTTTCACCGATATGGCGCGGTTGATTCTGGACGAAGCGCCAGAGCGGTTCGCGCTCTGCGGCCTCTCCATGGGCGGCTATGTCGCACAGGAGATTATGCGTCAGGCGCCGCAACGGGTGAGCCGTATCTGCCTGATGGATACGTCCAGCCGGGCCGATACGCCGGAGCAGATCGAACGTCGCCGTGCGTTGATCGAACTGGGCAAGATCGGCAATTTCAAGGGCGTGACGCCGCGCCTGCTGCCATTGCTGCTACATCCCGACAACCAGACGAACAAAGCCATTGTCGATAGATTGATGGATATGGCAGCGGAGATTGGCAGCGACGGTTTTACCAACCAACAGACCGCGATCATCAACCGGCCCGATGGCCGTCCGGACCTGAAGGGCTACAAAGTTCCCGCCCTGGTGCTGTGCGGCCGGCAGGATGCGCTGACGCCGCAGGAACTGCATGACGAGATGGCATCCCTGGTTCCGAATGCCGTGCAGGTGGTGGTGGATCATTGCGGCCATCTGCCGCCCATGGAACAGCCCGATGAGACGGCCGCAGCATTGAGGACGTGGCTGGCGGCTTAAGCCGAACGCTCAAGCAGTCTATCGCTGAGCGGCGCGATTTCGATGCGGTTGCCGCCGTCGGTCTTGGCGCGGTTGAGCGCTATCTGCGCGCGCTGCACCATCTCAGTCCAGTCGTCGCTATGCAGGCCGAAAGCCGCGATGCCGAAGCTGGCCGTCACCGACAGGACTTGGCCGTCGACCTCAATGCGGGTTGATGCAATCTCGCGCCGTAGCCTTTCGGCCATCTGTTGTGCGCCGGCCATGCGCGTGCTGGGCAGCAGCAGTGCAAAGCCTGAATGATCCAGCCGCGCGATAAAATCTTCCTGACGCAGGTTGGCGCTGGCCAGCGCGGAGATCCGCTGCAGCATCATATCGCCCAACGGGTAACCATGCGTGCTGCTGACGGCTTCGAAATGATCGATTTCCATCACCACCACCGACAGCCCATAGGCATGACGCTTGGCGCGGGCGACTTCCTTCCGCCCCAGATCGTTGAGCAGTCCGTGATTGATCAGGCCGGTGAGGGGATCGGTCTGCGCGCTCGAATGTAAACGCTGCTGCAGGCGCTGGTTCAGCATCAGGATACATCCTGCAGCCGCCAGCAGCGAGGCAATGGTCGGCACTACAAAGACCCTGGCACCGGTCGGGCCGCCACCAAAATCGCTGGGCGGCAATGCACCTGTACCAGCGGCGATCGCACGCAGCAGGATCAGCATGCCCAGAGCGCCGTACAACATGGCGATGAAGGCTTGTGTCTGCACCAGACCGGTCTCGATCCGGTACAGCATCGTCCAGGTGATCAGGCCGCAGATCAGGGCAATTGTGCCCGCCGTTAAAGTGACGCGCACGACGATATCGGGCTGTATCAGCAGGAACCAGGAAAAGGTCGCTACATAGACCAGCAATCCGATGCCGGCCGGGATAAATGGAAACGCGCGTAAGCGGAAACGCAGAAAACCGAACCACATCAGCAGGTAACTGATGACAAGGATGACGTTGCCGAACAGGGCGACATAGGGCTCCTGTTGCGGGGTGCGCAGCATCAGCACTGAAACGCCGGTGGCGAAAAGGACATTTGCCAGGGCCCAGGTTGCCGGACCTTCTTCGCGCGGATGCACGAGGCTGACCCACACGCCGACCAGGACGCTGACACCCAGCAGCGCCAATGTCATCAGGGCGATAATCGGTAGATTGTCGGCCCTGATGAAGTCCGGCATCGGCTAGACGTCGATGTCGGTGGCGAAGGCGGCGCGTTCCTGGATGAACTGGAAGCGCAGCTCCGGTTTGCGGCCCATCAGGCGTTCCACCAGGTCGTCGGCCTCGCGAGCCTCTTCCACCGGCACCTGCACGCGCAGCAGCACGCGGTTGGCGCGGTTCATGGTGGTTTCCTTCAACTGTCCCGGCGGCATCTCGCCCAGACCCTTGAAGCGGCTGATCTCCACCTTCTTGCTGCCGAAATGCTGCTTGATCAGCTTGTCCTTGTCGGCATCGTCCATGGCATAGAAGGTCTTGCCGCCGGCCGACAGGCGATAGAGCGGCGGCTGTGCCAGATAGAGATGGCCATGCTCGATCAGCTTCGGCATCTCGCGGAAGAAGAAAGTCATCAGCAGTGACGCGATATGGGCGCCGTCGACATCGGCATCGGTCATGATGATGACCTTGTCGTAGCGCAGGTCTTCCTCGCGATACTTGCTGCCGGTGCCGCAGCCCAGCGCCTGCATCAGATCGGCGAGTTCCTGGTTGGCGGCCAGCTTGCCCGAGCCTGCCGAAGCCACGTTCAGAATTTTACCACGGAGAGGCAGCACGGCCTGGGTGCGGCGGTCGCGGGCCTGCTTGGCTGACCCTCCCGCCGAGTCACCCTCGACGATGAAGATTTCCGAACCGTTGGCGGCTTCGTCCGAACAATCCGCGAGCTTGCCGGGAAGGCGCAGCTTGCGGGTGGCCGACTTGCGGTTCACTTCCTTTTCGGCGCGGCGGCGCAAGCGCTCTTCGGCCCGCTCGATCAGGCGGGTGAGCAGTGCATTGGCATGCTGCGGCGCGCCGGCCAGCCAGTGGTCGAAATGGTCCTTGATCGCGGTCTCGACCAGCTTCTGCGCTTCCACGGTGACCAGCTTGTCCTTGGTCTGGCCCTGGAATTGCGGATCCTTGATGAACAGCGACAGCATGGCCGCACCCGCGCCGAGAATATCGTCGGCGGTGATCTGCGCGGCCTTCTTGTTGTTGGCCAGTTCGGCATAGTCCTTCAGGCCGCGCATCAGCGCACCGCGGAAGCCGGCTTCGTGCGTGCCGCCTTCTGGCGTCGTCACGGTGTTGGTGTAGGACTGCAGCCAGCCTTCGTCTATATCCTGCGGCCAAGCGATCGCCCATTCCACCTTGCCGCGGCCGCCGGCCAGATCGGCGCGGCCGGCGAACGGCGTCGGCGTTACGGTCTGCTGGCCTTCCAGCTGCTCGCTTAAATAATCTTGGAGTCCGCCTGGGAAATGCAGGATGGCTTCCTGCGGCGTGACCTCCTCGCTGCCCTTCAGCAGCTCGGGCGCACAGGTCCAGATGATTTTCACGCCCGGATAGAGATAGGCTTTCGACCGCGCCATCTTGAACAGGCGCGAGGGGCGGAAATGCGCGCCCTTGCCGAAGATTTGCTCGTCGGGATGGAAGATCACCGCCGTGCCGCGACGGTTCGGTGCCGCGCCGACCTTGGTCAGCTTGCCCTGCGGGAAGCCGCGCGAATAGTCCTGCTTCCACAGCTCCCTGTCACGGGCGACTTCCACGGTGAGGCGATCTGAGAGCGCATTCACCACCGAGATGCCGACGCCATGCAGGCCGCCGGCGGTGGAGTAGGCCTTGTCGGAGAACTTGCCGCCCGAATGCAGCGTGGTGAGGATCACCTCCAGCGCCGACTTGTCCTTGAACTTGGGATGCTTGTCGATCGGGATACCGCGACCGTTGTCGTTCACCCGCAGCGACCCATCGGCCAGCAGCTCGACCTCGATCCGGTCGGCATGGCCGGCGACGGCCTCGTCCATCGAGTTGTCGAGCACTTCGGCAAACAGGTGGTGCAGGGCGCGCTCGTCGGTGCCGCCGATATACATGCCGGGCCGGCGCCGCACCGGCTCCAGACCCTCGAGAACCTCGATGTCCTTGGCGGTATAATCGCTGCCGCCCTTGCTTCCCTGTTGGAACAAGTCGCTCATACTATTCACAGATTCGGATTAAGGGGTGACTCGTGATTGCGCCGCAGTATAGTGGGCCACAGACGGGAAACAACCAACATCTGGTAGGAATATAGAGGTCCGCATGGGCAAAGAAACGGTGGCCGAATCGGCAAAAGAGCTGTCTGTCGCGGAGCGCGGCGAGCCATTGATCCGCTCCGCACCGATGCCGGCCGACATGAACGGGAACGGCGACATTTTCGGCGGCTGGGTGCTGAGCCAGATGGATATCGCCGGCGGCATCGTGGCGGCGCGGCGCGCCCAGGGCCGTGTCGTTACCGTGGCTGTGGATGCGATGACCTTCCACCAGCCCATTAAGGTCGGCGACATCGTGTCGATCTACGGCCGGGTCATCCGCGTCGGGCGCAGTTCGATGGCGGTGAAGATGGAAACCATCGTGGCCCGCCGGCTCGATCCCACCGAGATTAAGGTGACCGAGGGCGTCTATACCTACGTGGCCATCGACGAGAACGGGAAACCGCGGCCGGTGCCGGCCGAGGGGAAATGACGTGACCAACGGGAGTTCGCGTCACTATGCGGCCGACGAGATCGTCGCGCCGGCGCTGATCGCGCTGAAGGCCTGGTATGACGAGGCGCGCGGCGGCAAACCGATGGCGCCCTTCGATCAGCTGCCGGAGCCGCATGCGCTGCCCGGGCCGGCCGATCTGGCGCTGATCGAAGTGGCGGGCGATGGCCGTTATCCGTATCTGGCGATGGGCGAACAGTATCGCCGCACCGCCATGCTGAAGCCCGATACCGATGGCATGACGCGCGAAACACGCCCGGTGGTGCGCCAGCATCTCGACCTGGCGCTGAAGCAGCGCGAGGCCTTCCATGTCAGCATCACGCGCTGGGACGGGCCGAAAATCCTGCAATTCGACCGGCTGATCCTGCCGCTGACCGATGCCGGCGGCGAGGTGAGCCACCTGCTGGTCGGCGAGGTGTTTCTGCGGGTGGCCAAGCCGGGTTGAGGCCGGGTTATTGATCCAGGACAAGGCGCGGCCCCGGGATCGCGGGCAGTCTGCCCGTTGCCGAACTGGCAGAGGAGGCCGTCCATGACCGAATCCCATGACATCGATGGCAGTGGCCGGCTGGCGCGACTGTTGGCCGACGTGAAATCCTATTTCAGCCGGACCGGCAGCGTGCAGGAGTGGCAGGCGCTGGACGCCGCCGAACAACGCCGCATGGCGCAGGACCTGGGCCTGAGTTGCGGCGATCTGGGCGTGCTGATCGCCGGCAGTGGCGGGACGGCCGAACTGGATGAACTGCTGCGCCGGATGAACTTGCAGCAGGTCGCTGCCCTGCGCGGGGCCCTGCCGGATCTGCAGCGGGTCTGCGCGCTGTGCGGAAACCGCAGCGATTGTCGCGACTGGCTCAGCATTCCGGCCGAGGCGCGCGACGAGGCAGCGCTGCCGCATTTCTGCCCGAACCGGGAGGAGCTTGAGGTGCTGCGCGAGATGAATGGCGGTTGCTGCAGTCGGTAATCGCTTGCAGGCCCTGAATCAACGCAGGTTCGCGGCGAGGCTGTTTTCAGACATATTCGTTCGCATTCGGCGCCGGATGCGATGCTTTACACGCATCCGGCCACTCCGTCCTGCGGCCGGTTGACGCCTGTGCCATCTCCGCCTATACCCCGCCCATCGGGGCCGGTGCCGGATGATCGCCTCCCTGAATGGCCTGTTGCCTGAAAAGGCAAAGCTGGGGAGGCCGCCGAAGATCAGATCATCCGCAGGCCCTCTTTCCCGAAAGCAAGAGTTCACATGTCCGATCTGTCTGGCGCCGCCTTTGCCGGTGCCGTTCCGCCATTGGCCGCGGCGCTGTCCGCGCGCGGCTATACGACGCTCACCCCTGTGCAGGAGGCCGTGCTGGCCCCTGAACATGCCGAGGCCGATCTCCTCGTCTCGGCGCAGACCGGCTCGGGCAAGACCGTTGCCTTCGGCCTCAACATCGCGCCGACCCTGCTGCAGGGTTCGGAGGGTTTCGAACCGTTTCGGGCCGGCGGATGGGCCCCGCCGCTGGCGCTGATCATTGCGCCGACGCGCGAACTGGCGCTGCAGGTCTGCCGCGAGCTGGCCTGGCTCTATGAAAAGACCAATGCGCGTGTCGTCTCCTGCGTCGGCGGCATGGACATGCGCACCGAACGCCAGGCGCTGAATGCCGGCGCGCATATCGTGGTCGGCACGCCCGGGCGCCTGAAGGATCATATCGAACGCGGTGCGCTGGATATTGGTGCTTTGCGTGCCGTCGTGCTGGACGAAGCCGACGAGATGCTCGATCTGGGTTTCCGCGAAGACCTCGAATTCATCCTCGATGCCTCGCCGTCCGAGCGCCGGACTCTGCTCTTTTCAGCCACCGTGGCCAAGCCGATTGCCCAGCTGGCCAAGCGGTTCCAGAAGGATGCCGTTCGCATCGCCACGACCAGCACCACGGAGCGGCATGCCGATATCGCCTATCGCGCGCTCACCGTGGCGCCGAACGAGCGCGAGAATGCCATTATCAACGTCCTACGCTTCCATGATGCGAAAAGCGCCATCGTCTTCTGCGGCACCCGCATGGCGGTGACGCATCTGACCGCACGGCTGTCCAATCGCGGCTTCACGGTCGTGGCCCTGTCGGGCGAGCTGAGCCAGAACGAGCGCACGCATGCGCTCCAGGCGATGCGCGATGGCCGCGCCCAGGTCTGTGTCGCCACCGATGTTGCGGCACGCGGCATCGATCTGCCGGGCCTGGAACTTGTCATCCATGCCGACCTTCCGACCAACGGCGAGACGCTGCTGCACAGATCCGGTCGTACCGGCCGCGCCGGCAACAAGGGCCTTTGCGTGCTGCTGGTGCCGCACAATCGCAAACGCGGCATGCATCGCCTGCTGGGCGAACACCATATCGACGCGACCTGGGGGCAGCCGCCGTCCGCGACCGAGATTCAGGCCGCCGACCGCAAGCGCATCCTGAACGACGAGACGCTGCAGGGCGACTTGACCGACGAGGAAAAGGCCTTTGCGACCAAGCTGCTGGAGCAGCACGGCGCCGAGCGTGTCGCCGTGGCTTTCCTGCGCCTGCAGCAGAAAAACCGGCCCGCACCGGAAGAGCTGCTGGATGTCGCTGCAGAGAATGACCGGGGGCCGCAGCAGTCGAACTACGGCAAGAAGGCTCCGCGCGACGGTTTCGCCAGCGAAGGCAAGGGTGGCGTCTGGTTCAAGATCAATGCCGGTCACAAGCAGAATGCCGAACCGCGCTGGCTGCTGCCGCTGATCTGCCGCGTCGGCCACGTCACACGCAACGATGTCGGCTCGATCAAGATTTTCCACACCGAGAGCCAGTTCGAGATTACTGCCGCTGTGGCCGAGCGTTTCATCCAGACGGTCGAGCGCGAAGGTACCGGCGAGAAGAAGATCAGCATCACCCGCGCCGACGGTCCGCCGCCGGAGAGCGCCGCGCCGCAGCGCGAAAAGAAGGCCTGGATCCCTGAACATGAATTCCGCGCGCAGCGTGCGGCGGGAGCGGGTAAACCGAGTGGCAAACCGGCCTGGAAAAAGAAGGAGCGCCGCGAAGGCGGGGAGTTCCAGCCCGACCGCGCGCCTGATACAAACAAGGCCGGCTGGTCGAAGCCGCAAAAGAAGCGGCCCTGACCGAGCCGTAGGTCTGGCGCCAGCCGCGTGAATGCCATGTTCCTGACCCTGTTCGACTTTGCCGGAACTTTCGTCTTCGCACTTTCGGGCGCAACCGCCGGCGTGCGCCGGCGGCTCGATCTGTTCGGCGTCCTGGTGCTGAGCTTTGCCGCCGGTTCGGCGGGTGGCATCACACGCGACGTGCTGATCGGTGCACTGCCGCCGGTGGCGATCCGCGACTGGGCCTATCCGGTGATTGCCGGCGTGGCGGCCCTGATCGTGTTCTTCCGCTACACCCTGATCGAGCGGCTGAAGCATCCCGTGCAGTTATTCGACGCCGCCGGCCTTGCACTGTTTGCCGTACTGGGCACGCAGAAGGCGTTGATGTTCGGCATGAACCCGCTGGCGGCCGCCATGCTGGGCGTGTTGAGTGGTATCGGCGGCGGCATGCTGCGCGACATCATGCTGGCGGAAATTCCCACCGTGCTGCGTGCCGAAGTCTATGCCGTGGCGGCACTTGCCGGGGCTGCCATTGTGGTGGCTGGCGAGCTGCTCGGCATCGCACCCCATCTCAGCATGATCGCCGGCGGATTGCTGTGCTTCGTGCTGCGGGTACTGGCGATCCGCCACAACTGGCAGATCGCCATCGCTGCGCCGCCGACGTCAGGGACTGACGACGACCCGCGCAGTTAGAACTCTTCCCACTCCCTGGCAGCTGCGGCTGGAGCGGCGGACACCACGCTAAGGGCCGGGCGAGGACGCGCCTGCCCACGTACGGCGGCAGGAGCAGAAGTCCGCGGCACCACGGCGCGCCCGGCGGAAACGGCTGTGAGTGTCGGTGCGGCAGCTCGGCCGCTGGTACGATAGCGCTGCACCAGCGACTGCAACTCCTGCGCCTGGGTCGACAGTGACTGTGCCGAAGCTGAGGTCTCTTCCACCAGCGCGCCGTTGCGCTGGGTCATCTCGTCCATATTGGCAACAGCAGTGTTGACCTGCTCGAGGCCGGTGGCCTGCTCGCGCGACGCCGCAGCGATCTCGGCCACGATATCCGAAACCTTTTTGATGGCGCTGACGATCTCGTTGAGCGAGCTTCCGGTCTGATTGACCAGTGCGGCGCCAGTCTTCACTTGGGTATTTGACGCCTGGATCAGCGCCTTGATGTCTTTCGACGCATTGGCCGAGCGCTGGGCAAGCGCACGGACTTCCTGCGCCACGACCGCAAAGCCCTTGCCGGCTTCGCCCGCACGGGCTGCTTCGACCGAGGCATTCAGAGCCAACAGGTTGGTCTGGAAGGCGATTTCGTCGATCAGGCCAATAATGTCACTGATCTTCTGCGCGCTGGTTTCGATCTCACTGACGGCCGCGACCGCATCGCGCACGATATTGCCACCCTTTTCCGCGGTATCGCGCGCCACGGTGGCGAGTTGGTTGGCGGCCTGAGCGTTGTCGGCATTCTGCTTCACTGTTGTCGTGATCTCGTGCATCGAGGCGGCGGTCTCTTCGATCGAGGCGGCCTGCGACTCCGTACGGCTGGCCAGATCCTGGCTGCCGGCGGAGATTTCGCCCGAAGCGTCGGCAATGGTGTTTGAGGCTTCGCGGATCGCATTAATGACGCCGGTCATGCCATCGACCAGATCGTTGACCCCCATGCAGAGCGTACGGATCTCGCCGCTCTTGCCTTCAAGGTCGATGCGCCGCGTCAGATCGTTTATCTTGGTGGCCTCCACCACGGCCTGCACCTGTTCGACGGCCAGGTGCATCATTTGGGCAGCCTGGGTTTGTGCCGTGATGTCGGTGGCGTATTTCACAACTTTGTACGCACGGCCATTGGCATCCAGGATCGGATTATAGCTGGCCTGGATCCAGACTTCGCGGCCGCCCTTGCCGAGGCGCCGATACTGGCCAGCATCGTATTCGCCGCGACCGAGCTTGGCCCAGAATGCCTTGTATTCGGCGCTCTCACTCACGCCGGGAGGCGCGAACATGCTGTGATGGCGGCCTTTCACCTCGTCGAGGCTGTACCCCATCGCAGCGAGAAAATTGGCATTCGCCGTAAGGATTGTGCCATCCAGGGTAAACTCGATCACCGCCTGCGACTTGTCGATGGCAGCAAGCTGCCCCTCGTAATTGGCCATAACGAGTTTCTGCGCGGTGATATCTGTAGCGAACTTCACGATTTTATAGGGGCGTCCGCGCTTGTCGAAGATCGGGTTGTAGCTGGCCTGAATCCAGATTTCACGGCCGCCTTTAGCGATACGCATATATTGGCCGGTATCGTATTCGCCGCGGCCAAGCCGGGCCCAGAAATCCCTGTATTCGGGGCTGCTGCGGTATTCAGCTGTGACGAACATACCGTGATGCTGGCCCTGGATTTCGGCCAGCGTGTAGCCGATAGCGCTCAGGAAGTTCTCATTTGCTGTGAGAATTTTGCCGTCGAGGCTGAATTCGATGACAGCCTGGGTCCGATTGATGGCGGTGTATTGGGCCTGCAGGTCGCGGCCGTTACGGGACAAGGAAAACATGGAAGCATTGCCTTTGCGCCGCACCGGATGACGCCCTGGCTGCGGGGGAGAGAAGTTTCGATTTTTTGAGCAGGTAACGGTTTGTATACGGTGCACCCGCGCCGATGGATCAGGGCTTATACAAAAAAAGATCCGGGTGCTGGCGTAACTTCCAAGAAAACTCGTTGCATGGCAGGGTTCTCTTCATTCTAGGTAGAGACCAATGTAATTTGATCCTCCTGCGGTCTGCCTGCAGCTTTGAAGCAGCCTGACTACAAGCAAGATTCGTTGTCAGATGACACCGGTGCCGGGCATCTTGCATATGAGAATCAGGCGCTGGCGCGTTCGGCGATGCTGAAGCCGATATCGACGATCTTCTTTTTCGGTGTCTGGCCGGTCGCGCGCGCGACCAGCATCTCGGCGGCCAGTCGGCCGATGGCGGCGCCATCGATCCGCACACTGGTCAGCGGCGGATCGGCATCCTTGCCGAAGCTCTGGTCGCCGTAGCCGATCACCTTCAGTTGCTGCGGGACTTTCATACCACGCGCCTTCGCCTCGATCAGCGTGCCAAGCGCCAGATTGTCGGAACCACAAAACACGCCATCGGTGCGTGGATGGCCATCGAGCAGCTTCGCAAGCCCACTTCGACCCTCGCCCATGGGGGTTGGCGCCGGTGCCTCAACGATTGGCACCGAGACTTTCCTTGCTGCGTAAAAAGTGGCGAAAGCTTCGGCACGCAGCCGGGCGCGGCGGTCGTCAGGAGAGATAACGGCCGGGCGACGGCAGCCCCGTTGCCACAGATATTCCGCCGCAGCCCTGCCGATGGCGGGATGCGAGAAGCCGACCAGCATGTCGATGGGCCTGGACGTCAGGTCCCATGTTTCGACGACCGGAATACGCGCGGCGCGCAATTTCTGGCGCGCCTGCGCCGAATGTACGATGCCTGTCAGGATGATGCCGTCGGGTCGTCGGCCGATCACCGCGTCGAGCAGTGCATCCTCACGCGCATCGTCATAGCCGGCCTGACCGATCAGGAGCTGATAGCCATGCTGCTGAAGATGCTCGGCCACATTCTGCATGGTGGCAGTGAACATCGCACCGCTGATGCTGGGCACCAGAGCTACGATGAGTTTCGAGCGGTTCGACGACAGCGACCCCGCCAGCAGGTTGGGGGTGTAGCCACTGCGTTTGATGGCGGCCAGCACTTTCTCAAGCGTGCCCGGCGAGAGCTGGTCTGGTGTGTTCAGAGCGCGGGAAACAGTGATTTTCGTAACGCCCACTTCGGCAGCGATATCTGCCAATGTCGGCGTTTTCGCAACTGCGATACGGCTCTTGGGCGGCTTCTGCGCGGGCGTCTTCACAAATCGAGTATAGCCAAACACGCTTTTTGGCGGTAGGTTTGGCGGGTATGTTACCGGTAACATTTCAGGACAGCCTGATCGGCATGGCCTGCCCCTGTTAGGTTCAGTCAGTCCAGACCAGCAGCAAAATACAGCCCCGAGAGAGTCCCATGACCTTGATTGACCTGCATGCCAAGCGCCTGATCGGCCCCGTGATCCGGCTTCATCCGGACGACAACACTGTCGTCGCCCGCATTGATGTGGTGCCAGGCATCCCGGTGGAGGGTGACAACAGGCATCCCGGCTTCCTGATCCGCGACAAGACGCTGGCCGGTTACAAGATCGCGGCCGAAGACATCAAGAAGGGCGATCCGATCCGCAAGTACAATGTCACCGTCGGCTTTGCCAAGGACGACATTCAGACCGGCAGTATGCTGCATAGTCACAATACCGAGTTTCGCGAATTCGACCGCGACTATGCCTATGCGCGCGACTATAAGCCGGTGGAGATGATCCCGGAAGTCCAGCGCGCCACCTTCCAGGGCATTGTGCGGCCCGATGGCCGCGTCGGCACGCGCAATTTCGTCGGTATCGTCTCGACGGTGAACTGCTCGGCAACCGTGGTGCATGCGATCGCCCGCCATTTCACCGAGGAACGCCTGGCCGACTATCCCAATATCGATGGCGTGGTGGCTTTCAGCCATGCGCTGGGTTGCGGCATGGAAATGACCGGCGAGGCAATGGCGCTGCTGCGCCGTACGCTGGGTGGGTATGTGCGCCATGCCAATCTTGCCGCGGTTCTGGTGATCGGCCTGGGCTGCGAGCGCAACCAGATCGGCGGGCTAATGGAAGAGCAGGGGCTGCAGCGCAGCGACAGCCTCGTGACTTTCGTGATGCAGGACACTGGTGGCACCCGCAAGACCATTGAGGCGGGTATCGAGGCCGTAAAGCGTATCCTGCCCAAAGCCAACGACGTGAAGCGGGAAACTGTCTCGGCCAGCCATATCACGGTGGGTCTGCAATGCGGCGGCTCGGATGGCTTTTCGTCGATCACTGCCAACCCGGCGCTTGGTGCGGCGATGGATATCCTGGTACGCCATGGCGGCACGGCGATCCTGTCAGAAACGCCGGAACTCTACGGCGTTGAGCACACGCTGACGCGCCGCGCCGTAACGCAGGAAGTCGGCGAAAAACTGATCGAACGTATCCGCTGGTGGAAAGATGTTTATGCGGTCGGTCGCGATGTGCAGATCAACGGTGTGGTCAGCCCGGGCAATCAGGCCGGCGGATTGGCCAATATTTTCGAAAAGTCGCTCGGATCGTCGATGAAGGGGGGCACCGGACCGCTGATGGATGTCTTTAAATATGCCGAGCCGGTGACGACCAAGGGCCTCGTGATCATGGACACGCCCGGCTACGACCCGTGTTCGGCCACCGGGCAGATTGCCGGCGGCGCGAATATCATCGCCTTCACCACCGGTCGCGGTTCGGCCTTCGGCGCCAAGCCGGTGCCGTCGCTCAAGCTTGCTACCAATTCACCAATGTACCGCCGTCTGGAAGAAGACATGGACATCAACTGCGGCCAGATCCTCGACGGAACAAAGTCGATGCAGGAGATGGGGCAGGAGATTTTCGAGCATATCCTGCGCACCGCCTCGGGTGAGAAGAGCAAGAGCGAGCTTCTCGGCGTCGGCGATCATGAGTTCGTACCCTGGCAGATCGGCATCGTGGGGTAGCGAAGACCGACCACCAAAAGAGCAAAAACCGGAGGAAACTTAATGAAGAAAATTTTGCAGGGACCTGACCGCCGTCAGGTCCTGACGGGAACGCTTGCGTCGATTGCAACGCTACCCTTCGCGAAACCATCGCTGGCGCAAGCCTATCCCTCGCGGGCGATCCGCTTCATTTGTCCCTGGCCCGCCGGCGGCACCGCCGACACCACCATGCGGGCGCTCTGTCGGGCCGCTAGTGCCGAGCTGGGCCAGCCGATCGCGGTGGAAAACCGCGCCGGTGCAGCCGGCATGATCGGCGCCTCCAGCATTGCCACCGCGCAGCCCGATGGCTACACCATCGGTCAGATCCCCTTGAGCGTGACGCGGTTCTCGCAGCTGGGCAGTTTCCAGCACGATCCGCGCACCGACTTCACCTTCATCGCGCGCACGGCTGGACAAACCTTCGGCATTGCGGTGCGGGCCGACTCCGAATTCAAAACCATTCAGGAGGTGGTGGCAGCGGCGAAGGCCAAACCCGACACCGTCACATATGCGACCTCGGGCGTCGCCGGGCAGACGCATATTGGCATGGAGGAATTCTCCTATGCCGCCAAGATCAAGATGAGCCATGTGCCCTTCAAGGGCGGTGCGGATGCACTACAGGGTGTACTGGGCGGCCATGTGCAGATTCTGGCCGATTCCAGCTCCTGGGCGCCGCTGGTGCGCGACGGCCGCATGCGTCTGCTCGCGACCTGGAGCGAGCAGCGGCTGGCCGGTTTCCCCGCTGTGCCGACCCTGAAGGAAAGCGGCTATAACGTGGTGATGCAGGCGCCGAACGGCGTCGGCGCGCCCAAGGGCCTCGACCCGGCAGTCGCAGCAAAGCTGCGTCAGGCATTCAGGACGGCGGCTCTGAGTGCGGAGCATACAGAGACCTGCAACCGGCTCGACATGGTGGTGATGTATCTGGACGGGCCGGAGTACCAGAAATTCATCGCCCAGAATTACGAGGAAGAAAAGGTTATCATCGAGCGGCTCAAGCTGAAGGATCTGATCGGTAAAAGCTGAGCAATACTACCAGGAGAGGCGGCGAGATTTCGCCGCCTTACTCTGTCGGGAGATTATTGTTTTTCTACTCCTTGGCTTGGCCGTGTGGTGCCTAGTATGCACCGATGACCGATCCTACCGCCAAACCGGCTAAGCCGTTTCGCTACCTCAATGCTGCCAACCGCTGGCTCGCCCGACGCCATGCCGCACTGGCAACCGCGATCTTGGTGAGCTTATGCGCGGCAGTTACCCAGCTTCTGCTGATCGTCTGCGGCGATCTGTTCAGCCAGCCGCTGACGGCAAAGATGTTCCTGATCTGCGTGATCATCACCGTGCTGGTCGCCACGCCAGTGATCATGCACGCGCAGTTGCTTTTGCGTGCCCAGCGCGCGGCGCGCTACCGCCTCAAGATGATGACGCGCGAACTGGCTATTGCCCTGCACAATGCCGAGGACGTCAACAATTCCCGCGCAGCACAGTTCGCCAATATGAGCCACGAGTTACGGACGCCGATGAATGCCATCGTCGGCTTCTCGGATATCCTGCGCAACGAGCGCTTCGGCCCGATTCAGAATCCGCGCTATTTGGAATTTGCCGCCGACATCAATGACAGCGCCCAGCATCTGCTCGACCTGATCAACAATCTTCTGGACCTTGCCAAGCTGGAGGCTGGCGGTTTCGACATCCGCGATGCGGAGCCCGTCGAAGTGGAGGATGCTATCGAAATGGCTGTGCGCCTGCTACGGCCTTTGGCGACGCAGCAGGATGTCGCGGTCAGAATCCAGATCGACATGCCGCACCTGCATATCATGGCGATTGAACGCATGCTGCGGCAGATACTGATCAACCTGCTGTCCAACGCGATCAAATTCACACCCGCAAAGGGCGAGGTGACGATCGCGCTGCGTAGCAATGCCGCAGGCGACGCCGTGGTTGAAGTGAGGGATACCGGTATCGGCATGTCGCCCGCCGATATCCGCGCAGCCTTCATGCCGTTCGGTCAGGTCAATAGCATGCTAAGCCGCAAGCACGCCGGGACGGGTCTCGGTCTGCCACTGGCCAAGGCGATGGTCGAACTGAATCATGGCAGACTGGAACTGCGCAGCGCGCCGGGCGAAGGCACGACGGTGACGTTGAGTTTTCCGGCGCTCGGAACGGGTAGCGGCGACCCGCCCAGGCTTGAGGAACTCGCCGTTAGAGCCGAGGAGGCGCTTTAGATCGCTGCGCCTTGTTCAGGATTTATAGTCCGGCTCTTCGCGATCCAGGATCCGTTGCAGGCTCAGCATATGCAGGCGGGCGGACTCGTCATCGCCGGCGCGCATCTGCTCGTAAGTCGCCTGTGCGATACGCTTCGGTACGGGCTTCAGCCGGCGTCCGGTGCTTTCGGCCAGCACCTGCACCTGACAGGCGCGTTCCAGATAATAGAGATCGTCCCAGGATTCGGCGATGCTTTTGCCCAGGACCATGACGCCATGATGCATCATGAAGATGATATCGGCATCGCCTACCGACGCGGCGATACGGTCGCCCTCGGTATTGTCGAGGGCGAGGCCGTTATAGTCATGGTCGACCTTGGTGCGACCGTAGAATTTCAGCGACGACTGGCCGGCGAAAGCCAGTGGCTCGCCCTCAACCATGCAGAGCGCCGTGGCATGTGGCATATGGGTGTGCAGGGCGACACGGGCACGCGGTACATTCTTGTGCATACGGCCATGGATGAAGAAAGCGGTGGCTTCGGGAACGCCTTCACCGGCAACCACATTGCCATGGAAGTCGCAGACGACGAGATTCGATGCAGTCACTTCGCTGAAGGCATAGCCGTAAGGATTGACCAGAAACAGATCGTCATGCCCGGGCAGCATCGCTGAGAAGTGGTTGCAGATACCCTCATGCAGCCCGAGCCGCGCGGCCATGCGGAAGCAGGTGGCGAGATCGATCCGGGCCTGGCGGATCTCCGGCGTGTCCAGATCGGGCCGGTTGTGGCCGCTGTGGATCGCGGGGGCGGGGGTAAAGGCATGGGCCATGGGGCGGCTCCGGCGGTTTTGCGAATGACGTCAGTCTGTCATTTTCGCTGTACGAGTAAAATCCCCTGATTGCAACGGCACAATTCTCCGGTTGCCGACTCAAGCCTGCTTCCGTCAGACTAGGGTATCCGTGCGACAGGCGAGAGAGGTGGTTCACCACCGGATAGCGCGGGTACTGCCACGCCGCTCGCCAAGATTATTTTTCTGGGCATCTGCCAATCTTTATCGACCAACTCGAGAGGACCGCTATGTCCCTGCAGATAGGTTTTGTGCTGTTTCCCAACCTCACTCAGCTCGACCTTACCGGCCCCTGGGAGGTGTTTTCCAAACTGCCCGGCGCAAGCTGCCACCTGCTGGCACCGACGCTGGAGCCGGTGAAAAGCAGCAGCGCCGGCCTGACCATCCTGCCGACCACGACTTATATCGACTGCCCGCAACTCGATATCGTTTGTGTACCGGGCGGGCCGGGGCATCTGCAGACGATGGAAGACACCGCGACCCTGGATTTTCTCAACCGGCAGGCGCCGGGCTGTCGCTATGTGACCGCAGTCTGCACCGGTGCGCTGGTGCTGGCGGCGGCCGGGTTGCTGAAAGGCTATCGCGCCACCACGCATTGGATGTCGCTGGAACGGCTGGCCGCTTTCGGTGCGACACCGGTTTCCGAACGTGTCGTCACCGACCGCAACCGCGTGACCGGCGGCGGCGTTACTGCCGGTATCGATTTTGGACTGGCTCTGGTGACGGCGATTGCGGGAGAACAGGTGGCGCGTGAAATCCAGCTGCAGATCGAATATGAACCGCAACCGCCCTATGGGGGCTCACCGGCGACGGCTGATCCGGCAACTGTAGCCAGCCTGCGCGGCAGGCTCGGAGGCTACGCCGCCATGATGCAGGACGTAGACGCTCGCGTCCTGGCCAGACTGAAAGGATAAAAGATATGGAAATGATCGCCCGCAACCCTGTTCAGGGCATTTATCCTGCCACGCCAGATTACATCCATGCGCTGGAAGTGCGAAATCCGTCGCGCTTCCTTTATGTCGCGGGCACGATGGGACTGGATAAAAGCGGCGCGGCCGGCAAGACGCTGGATGAGCAACTGATCCTGATCTGGAAAAACCTGCGCACGATCCTGGCCAGTGCCGACATGACGGTCGACAATATCGTCCGCATCACCAGCTATCTGCGTGATCCGGCCTATGCCGAAGCGAACCAGACTGCACGCGTGGCCGCTTTGAATGGGCGCGTGGTACCAACCACCGCCATCGTGGTGCAGACGCTGGTAGCGGAATGGCTGGTGGAACTGGAGATCGTGGCGGCAGCTTAAGACTTGCCCATCGCCTTTTTCTCGGTGGCAACGATGTCCTTGTCCGTGAAAAGGTATTCCTTGAGCTCTTTCTCGAAATGCTCGTCGTTTCGGCGGAGCCATTCCAGTGCCATGGCCGCGTGCTCGATTTCTTCACGCATGTTATGCAGCAGGATCTGCTTCAGCGCCTCGTCCTCGCAATCGTCGGCGCGCTGACGGTACCAATCTACAGCCTCCAGTTCTTCCATCAGCGAAACGATGGCGTGATGCATCGAGATCGTCTTCTTGGAGAGACGTTCGCGCGGGGCATGAAGGGATTCGCTGGCCATGGAGACTCCTCAGGCGTCGTGGGGTGGGCCGGGAGTAAATAGCGGAAGGCCGCGAAAGTTCCGGCTAAAAGGCCCAGGTTGCTCCGATCGGCATGACATCGGCATCGCCCGGTGCATAACCGATGGCAGCGGCGCCCGATCGCAGGCGCTCCGGCGCATCGAAGGGGGGCTCGTTGCTGAGAACCACTGTGCCCCAATGCATGCCGATGATGCGCCGTGCACCGACATCACGCGCCAGCTGTGCGGCCTGTTCCGGCGTGGTGTGGCTGTTGCGCATGATGGCCTGCGGCTCGTAGGCGCCGATGCCGACGAAAGCGGTGTCGAAGGGGCCGAGTCTATCGCCGATTTCGCGAAAGACCGGGCCGTAGGTCGTATCGCCGGAGAAGTATATCCTGCGATTGCCCACAGCATAGGTGAATCCGGCCCAAAGCGTGCGATTGCCGTCGAACAGGCCGCGACGCGAGAAATGCACGGCGGGCGTCACCGTGACGACAACGCCTTTGCGCTCGACGCTGTCATACCAGTCGAGTTCGGAAACATCGGTATAGCCGCTGTTGCGGAAATAGACGCCTAGGCCAAGCGGTACCACCACGCTGATCCGTTCCTTGTTCGGGATCGCCGCAATGGCCTTCAGGTCGAGGTGGTCGTAGTGATTGTGGCTCAGTGTCAGGATGTCGATGCGCGGCAGCTCGGCCGGCGTCAGGGCTGCGGGCACATAGCGTCGCGGGCCAAAGGCATTGAAGGGCCCGGCGACCTCGGACAGGTAGGGATCGGTCAGGATGGTGGCGCCGCCCAGCTTGATCAGGAAGGCCGCGTGACCGAGCCAGGTATAGCTATCGGCATTGTGGTGGCGCTCTAACCCGGCCAGCACCTCGGATTTCGGCAGCACATGACCTTCCGGCACGGGGACAGTGTCGAAGCCCTTCCAGAGCATGCCCCAGAAAAACGGAACGCGGTCGCCGAGTGTCGCCGGTGCCGGCGGATTGTCGTTATAGGGATTACGGAAGCGCCCGTCGGCCAGGTGATGGGCGGGCTTGTTCGGCATCTGCGTTTCGTCGGTGGATGCACAGCCTGTCACCGCGAGAAGCGGCAGGAATAACAGGAGGAGCAATCGGCCAGGCATGGTGACGACGACATAGACTGGCGGTCCGGGCCGACAAGGCGACCGCGTCAGCGTATGGTGACGGCCGTCACTCAGTTCCGCCAGAAGGAACGGCTGAAGGGGATCAGCAGGATCAGGATTTCAAGACGCCCGGCCAGCATCCCAAAGGACATGATCCATTTTACGCCGGCCGGCACTTCTTTGAACGTACAGCAGGGGCCGCTATTCGGCCCGAGGCCGGGTCCGACATTGCCCAGTGCAGTTGCTGCAGCTCCCAAACTTTCCGTGAAGTTGAGACCGAAGGCGGAAATCCCCAGCATCAGCATCACGAGCAGCAAAAGGTAGGTGAAAATATAGGTGGCAACACCGGAGCGGATCGCATCAGAGACCGTGTCGCCGTTGAAGGTGACGCGGAAGGCACCATGCGGATAGATCTGGCGACGCACCTGCATCCGGAGTGTTTTCAGCATGATCAGCACGCGGAAAACCTTGATCCCGCCAACGGTCGATCCAGTGCATCCTCCGATCAGCATCAGCAGGAAAGCGACGGTTTCCGGAAAACCGCCCCAGAGCGAATAGTCATGACCTGTGAAACCGGACGTCGTTACAGTAGCGACCACAGCAAAAGCGGCACTGCGGATCGCCTCCATGATCGCAATATCTTCATGAACCAGACGCCAAAGTGCGATCATCGCTGTGGCGCCAGCGATGATAGCTAGGAACAGGCGCACCTGCTCGTCGCGCCAGAGTATGCCCGGCCGCCCATGGCTGGCGATGATATAGAGGCCGAACGGCATGGCCCCCAACATCATAAATAGCACGGCCAGCCATTCGATGGAGTTGCTTGCGAAAAAGCCGAAACCTGCATCGTGGGTCGAGTAGCCGCCGGTTGCGATGGTTGTCATCGCATGATTAACGGCATCGAAGAAACTCATGTCGGCAATCCAGAAGCAGACCATGCAGACGAAGGTCAGGATGGCATAGATAATGCCGATCTGCTGTACCACTTCTGCGATGCGGGGCAGAAATTTGCTGGAGTTGGGCGAGAGATCGAGGCTGAAGAGCTGCAGGCCGCCGATGCGCAGGAAGGGCAGCGCCAGCACAGCGATGGTGACTACACCGAAGCCGCCGATCCACATCAGCAGCGAGCGCCACATCAATAACCCACGCGGCAGGTTGTCCAGTCCGACAATCACGGTGGAGCCGGTGTTGGTCAGACCGGAGACGGCCTCGAACACCGCATCGGCCAGCGGCATCCGGAGTTCCGACAACATGAAGGGTACGGCGCAGACCATGCAGATGGTCAGCCAGGTTGCCGGCAACAGCAGCAGCGTTTCGTTCAACGTGATTTTCTGGTCGCGGTCATAGGTGGCAAACGCAAGGCCCGCGCCCAGGAACAGCGTGCCGGCTGCACAGGTCAGGAAGACGGCATAATCCTCATGGTCGTCCGCCAGGTCGACCAGCATCGGCACCAGCATGGCGATGCCAAAGCAACAGCTCACAACGCCGACAAAAAACAGGATCGGGGCCGGCCGTACCGTGATGTTCTTCTGCGGGCTGACGACGGCGTTGCTCATCGGCGCGGAGTGTGGTCGCGGAGCCCTCTGGAATCAAGGCCGGAATCGGGAGGCGGCGCTTCAGGCGCGGCCGCTATAGACCAGCATGTGGCCGTTGCGGCAGGAGGGGCTGTATCGGGCGATCAGGTAACGCGGCCGGGTCCCGACCTCCTGGCTGCGCCGCGCAGCGATCTCGCCGCGCAGGTCATTGGCCTTGCCAATATCGCCAGCCTCGCGGAGCGCGGCGGCATAGTCCTGCAGCGCTTCGGTGAAGGTGATGGACTCATCGTTTTCCAGCTTCAGGCGGCGCACCATGGCGATGCCCTCGGCATAGTACGGGACCGACTCGGCATAGAGGCGGCGGTCGTAATGGAGCCGCGCCAGTTCGAACAGCCGGCGCGAGACCTGCGCACTTACCGGGCCCGTAGCGGACTCCTCCAGCGCCAGCGACGTCAGCAGCAGCTCGCGTGCCTCATCGAACTTGCAGGCATGGCCCTTCATCCGGCCGAGATTGTACATGGTAAGAGAGAGCAGGGCGGGCGGAACCCTCTCGGTACCCGCCCAGATCAGGGCACGGCCGTAATAGTCCTCCGCCTGCGGGAAATCCCGTGCTGCTTCAGCCCGCGTCCCGGCGTCGTGATATCGCGCCGTATTGCTGGTATTGAAATCCTTGGCGCAGCCGCCGGCGAACAGCAGTAGCAGCACAGCCACCGATTTGAACCCCGTCCGCATGCCACCTCGATACCTGCGACTCAGACCCGAGCCAATGGTAAGCGGCAGACCTTGCCTGCGGAAGGAGAAAAGTGAAAAGCGGCTGACCGATCAGCTGCCCTTCTTCTTGTCCATCCCGGTTTTCTTGCCGTTGTCCATACCCTTCTTCTGCCCCTGGGATTTGGCATCCTTGGCGGCCTTATCCTTGCTCGCCTTGTCCGCCTTCATTGCCTGGCCCTTTTGGGCATTGGCGGGCGGGGTGGCGGGAGTGGCCTGCGCAAGGGCAGTTCCGGCGAGGCTCAGACTGAACAGAGCGGCGAGGGCGGCGGTGGCGACGGTTTTATGATTGCTCATGGTATCCTCCCTTGAGGGTCCGACGAGTATACCGCTATGCGCTGTTCGCTGCAGGCAAAAAAGAAAGCCCCGCCGGCAGGAACCGGCGGGGCTTGTTGGACACCCGGCTGTGAAGCCGCGGCCCAGGGAAGTACTTCTTGGAAGGTCGGATTAGACCGAGTAGTACATCGAGAATTCGATCGGATGCGGGGTGTGTTCGAAGGCGTACACTTCTTCCCACTTCAGATCCATGTAGGCGTCGATGAAGTCGTCGTTGAACACGCCACCGGCCTTCAGGAAGGCGCGGTCCTTGTCCAGGCTCTCGAGCGCTTCACGCAGGCTGCCGCAAACCTGCGGAACCTTTTTCAGCTCTTCGGCCGGCAGGTCATACAGGTTCTTGTCCATGGCCGGGCCGGGATGGATCTTGTTCTTGATGCCATCGAGACCGGCCATCAGCATGGCGGCGTAAGCGAGGTAGGGGTTCGCGCCCGGATCGGGGAAGCGGACCTCAACGCGCTTGGCCTTCTCGCCGGCGCCGAACGGGATGCGGCAGGAGGCCGAACGGTTGCGCGCCGAGTAGGCGAGCAGCACCGGGGCTTCGAAGCCGGGGATCAGGCGCTTGTAGCTGTTGGTCAGCGGGTTGGTGAAGGCGTTCAGCGCCT
>VFQR01000384.1_pt1 | contig 68880 bp, 63 predicted proteins | sample 3512321 | NCBI WGS metagenome assembly VFQR01 (sample SAMN10412374, study PRJNA504923) | tailings metagenome | isolation source: Relicate 3 Philex TSF1 revegetated site | place: Philippines: Tuba, Benguet | collected 2017-08-29 | reverse complement strand
GCCGGACAGCACGGCGACCAATGCCGCCAGCTACACCACTCAGTGGGACATCATCGTCGTCCCGCAACTTCACCGCTGATCCCATCGCCGAATCTCCTTTGGCAACAGAGAATCACACGGCGCAAACGCCTCAAATTCACGAAAGAGTCAGAAGCCGGGACGGTTGGTATTACCTGACATTCGGACCAGGTGAGTTTGCCCACAACAATACGTTGGCTGCCGCCGAGACAGCATCTTCAAGGCCGACAGGCGTGACAGAGAGTTTTCTTGGCAAATGCCGAATCTGCCCCAACTCGGAAGAGCACAACGTTCGCGTGCTTGAAATGACGCACCTGCCCCATCGGTACAGCCAGAGAAGCATCACATGGCTGCCGTTAATCAAATCTACTATCTATCTTTTCAGAGGCTTATGGTCGATATTCGTCCCCGAGACGGATCGCGCTTTTTGGAAGCAATTCGCGATATTGAGAATCCTACTGGCCGAGATTTTGCGCCGACAACTGGTATGAGAGTGCGTTAGAATCGAGTCGCGAATTTCCGCGGACGCGTCTGAAACAGTGGCTTTTTTGTGATTCGGGTGGCAGCAAATTTTTGATGCGGCTTAGCGAAATTATGCTTATACAAAGATTAACTAACGAAGAAATCGAGCACAAAACCAATAACCTACAGGCTCGGATTTCTGGCGGATATAGTCGGGCTGCCAAAAAAATCGCGTCGCAAATTTCTGAAATCGAGCCGCTGATGTACGAAGTCGCGTCGCCAACAACGCTCCTCGACACCGACAGACAATGGTGGGCCCGGAGGGACTCGAACCCCCAACCAAGCGGTTATGAGCCGCCGGCTCTAACCATTGAGCTACAGGCCCCACCGCGGCTGACTTAGTTTCTTTTGCACCCTGGCACAAGCGCCCGCCCCAATCCCCACATAATCGACTCCTACGCCTGCTGCCGTCAGTCCAACCCACCGGAGTCCGCCTCATGCGCGCCCTGCCGCTCAGCCTCGTTCTTGCCCTTTCCGTGGCCCTGCCCGCCGTCGCGACGCCGGCGCTGGCGCAGACGGCGCGCATCCTCGTCACCGGCGAGGGCGAGAGCGCCGTCGCGCCCGACATGGCGGTGGTCACGCTGACGGTCATGCGCGAGGGAGCCACGGCGCGTGAGGCGCTCGACCGTGCGAATGCCGCCATGGCCGAGGTCATCGACGCCATGCGCGAGGAAGGGATCGCGCCGCGCGACCTGCAGACATCGGGCCTGTCGATCGGCCCGCGCTACGTCTACCCGCAGCAGGGCGGCGAGCCGCGCATCGTCGCCTACGAGGTCGCCAACACGCTGACCGTGCGGGTGCGCGAGATCGCCCGCGTCGGCGCGATCATCGACCGCTCGGTGACGCTCGGCGTCAACCAGGGCGGCAACATCGTCTTCACCAATGACGATCCGGCCGCCGCGCTGGAGGCTGCCCGCCGCGACGCGGTGACGAACGCGATGGCCAAGGCGAGGACGCTGGCCGACGCCGCCGGCGTGTCGCTCGGGCGCATCATCGAGATGAGCGAGCAGGCCTCGGCCCCGCCGCCGATGCCGTTTACCCAGCGTGCCATGCGCATGGAGGCGGCCGATGCCTCCGTCCCCGTCGAGGCGGGCGAGAACGCCTACCGCATCGAGGTGAGCGTCACCTTCGAGCTGCTCCAGCAGCAGTAGCGGAAACGGCGAAGGGCCGGCGCGGGCCGGCCCCATCCGTCAATCTCCAAATCCGTGTCAGCGCCGCGCGATCACCGGGCAGTGCGGCGCGCGCGAGAAGGTCACGGCCGAGCGGCCATAGCGGTAGCTCCAGCCGCGCACCTCGACGACGCGGTGGTCGGCATAGACGACGCGCGCGTCGCGCAGGCCGAGGTTCCGGGCGGCGAAGACGGCATCGCGTTCCGAGCAGGCGCGGCGATAGTGATGCCTGTAGCCGGGGTGATAATGGCCGTAACGCGGGCCGACGTGGACGCTGAAGCCGGAACCAGCCGATCCGAACCCGAAGGAGAAGGAGGCGCCGGAGGCCTGCGCGGTTGCCGGGACGGCGGCCAGCGTGGCGAGGCCGAGGATCGCCGACAGGGCGGCGGTGCGGAGTGTCTTGAGCATGTCTGTCTCCCTCGATGACGCTCGAGATGTTGATGATGGAGACATGATGCGCCGGCACGCCTGAACCGGGCCGGAACCTGCCGTTCAGCCTCGGTTCATGAACATGCCGCGACGGGCAGGTCCCGCGCCCAGAATTGCATCGGCTTTTCGCTCTCCTCAGCCTCGCCGATGTCGCGCCAGGAGAAGCTCGCCTTCAGCCCCGGCACTTTCCAATAGCCGCGCCTTTCCCAAAAACTGTCGAGCGGCGCATAGTCCGGCGGCCTCGCCGGATGGTCGGGCGGTCTCTCCACCGCGCAGAAGGTCGCCTTGGCAAAACCCTGCGCGCGCGCCGCCTCCTCCCGCTCCTCGAAGAAGCGGTGGCCGATCCCCCGCCCGCGACAGGCCGGCAGGAGCACGGATTCGCCGAAATAGAAGAAGTCGCCGATGTCGAGCCCATGCGCGGCGAAGGGCCGGGCGAATTCCGCGTGATGGCCGGCGAGCGGCGAGCCGGTCGCGGCGCCCACCAGCCGGTCGCCGTCGAAGGCGCCGATGATCACCGCCCCCTCGCCCTCCGCATAGGCGGCGAGATAGCGGCGCTCGTAGTCGAGGTCGCCGTCATAGAGATAGGGAAAGGCGCGGAAGACCTCGATCCTGAGCTGCGCCAGCGCGTCGAGCCCGGCCGCCGCCTCGCCGGCCTCGAGGCGCCTGACCGTGATCCCGCTCACGCCGCGCCCGCGACCTGCCTGGTCCAGGCCGCCAGGTTGTAGTAGGTCGTCACCCGCGTGATCAGCCCGTCGTCGACCTCGAAGAAGATGCCGGCAGGCAGGCTGTAGCGCTGGCCGTTCGCGGCCGGCAGCCCCTCGGCGGTCGCGAGATAGGTGCCGCGGACAGTGAACTCCGCCGCGGCCCGCGTCCCGCCCGGCGCGACCATGATCGCGATATCGCCCAGTTCCTCGCGGTAGTGCCGCGCCATCATGCCGAGGAACCAACGGAACTTGTCCTTGCCGATCTCGCGCCCGCCCTCGTTGATGTCGTGCGCCACGTCCTCCGACAGACAGGCGAGCATGCCTTCGGCATCGCCGGCGTTGAAGGCGGCGAGGTAGCGCTCGACCACCTGCCGCGTCTCCGTCTCGCTCATGTTGTCTCCTCTTCTCGATTGCCGGCGATCAGCGCGGCGCCTTCCGCGGCGACCGCTTCGAACCTCTCCCCGGTGATGGCGAAGCCGACGGCCTCCTGCCGGATGTCGGCGATGCGGCGATAGAAGCGGTCGGCCCCGCCGCCGACGACGTTGGTCACCAGCCAGACGTGCTGCAGCCCCGCCTCGCGCGCGGCTGCCGTCGCCGCGGCGAGCAGCGCGTGCCCGAGACCCCTGCCCCGCTCGCCCTCTTCCACGACGAGGTCGCTGACATAGGCGCCGGCCGAGCCGTAGGGCGTCTCGAGCGCCGGCGAGAAGGCGACATAGCCCTGGATCCGGCCCGCGCCTTCCGCCACCAGCACGGTGGCGAGCGCGTCGGCCGAAAGCATGTGCCGCTCGATCCAGTCGAAGGTCAGCAGCTCCGGCATGCCGCCCTGGCTGGCCGCGAGCTGCCGCCCGAGCACAAGCAGGGCTTCTCCATCACCCGCCCGTGCGTGACGGATGGTATAACCCGTTGCGCCGCTCACGGCTCCTCCTCCAGCATGTGCTCCAGATAGTCCTCTGCCCCGGCGAGTTCGGTCTCGCTGGCGCTGATCCTGCCGCGCATCGAGATGCCGGCCGTGTGCACGGTCTCCCGGCTGCCGGAGACGAGGTGGTGCCACCAGGCGAGGTCGCGGCCCTCGGCGACGCGGCGGTAGGCGCAGCTCGCCGGCAGCCACGAGATCGTGCGCACCTTCTCCGGCGTCAGGTCGACGCAGTCGGCGACGAGCGCCAGCCGGTTGGCGTAGTTCGTGCAGCGGCAGGAGCCGGCCTCGAACAGGCGGCAGGCGACGCTCGTCCAGTGGATCTCGCCGGTGTCCTCGTCCTCCAGCTTGGCCATGCAGCACTTGCCGCAGCCGTCGCAGAGCGCTTCCCACTCCTGCGCGTCGAGCTCGTCCAGCGTCTTGTGCTTCCAGAAGGCGTGCCTCATCGGCCGCGATGTGGACCCGCCGTGCCTGCCGGTCAAGTCGCCGTATCGGGCGTGGCTGCCGCACCGTCGCCTGCTTGCGGCGCCGCCCGCCCATTTCTGGCCGTCTTGCCGGCCTAGGCATGGGCAGCCGCAGATGGAACCAAATCTGCATGATCATGTTGTCGCGATGTCGGGACATCTCCACAGGAGTAGGATTTTCATGAGCAGCAAGATGCTGATCCTTGCCGGTACGGCGATGGGACTGGTCTTGGCGGCCGCGCAGGCCGGGGCCGCGCCCGCAGTCGGCCAGGGCTTTTCGGCCGGTGCCGAGCGCGGTTCCGCGCGGGTGCTGGAAGCCGCGCCGCTGATGCTGGCGCAGGCCGACGCGGACGACGAGGAACTGACCGAGGAAGAGCGCCTCCGCCGCCTCCAGCAGGGGGCCGAGGAGGAGGACGAGCCGGAAGAAGAAGCCGCGCCCGAGCCGGAGCCGGAGGCTGAACCAGAGCCGGAGCCGGAGGTTGAGCCGGAGCCTGAGCCGGAGGTTGAGCCGGAGCCTGAGGCCGCTCCCGAACCCGAGCCGGAACCGGAGCCTGCTCCGGAACCTGAGCCAGAGCCCGAAGCGGAGCCTGCTGCCGAGGATCTGCCGCAGACCGAGGACGCCGCCGCACCGACCCAGGCGGAAGATCCGGCCCTCGAGGACGAGGAGCCCGCGGACGGCGCCGTCGAGCCCGACATGCCGGCGGACGATGCCGCCGATGCGGACGAGCCGGCCGAAGGCACCGCGGAGCCGCTGCCCGATGCCGCCCCCGCTGCGCAGGAGCCTGCCGACGCCACTGCCGACGAGCCCGTAGAGGGCACGGCCGAGCCTCTGCCGGCAACGCCCGCCGAGCCGGCTCCGCCGGCCGAGGGCGCAGTCGAGCCGCTGCCTGACGCGCCTGCACAGCCCGCTGCGCCCGCCGAAGGTGCGGTCGAGCCGGTGCCGGGTGCTGCTCCAGCCGAGCCGATCGAGGGGGCGACCGAGCCCACCCGCGCGCTCGACGAGGACGAGTTGCCCGAAGTGCAGGAATACGAGGACGCCGCTCCGGTGCTCGACAGCGAGAAGGAAGCCGAGGAGCTCGGCATCGAGACGCTGCCCGCACCCGACGAGGCGGAGGTCGCTCCCCGTCCGGAAAGCGACGCTGCCGCCCAGGCCGTCGCCGCGCCGGTCGAGATCGAGCCGCTGCGCGCCGAGGAAGGCCGCCGCGTCGAGCGTACGGAGATCATCGAGCGCACGACCATCATCGAGCGCGAGAACACGCAGATCATCCGCGAGGTGGGCGACCGCGTCGTGCTGCAGTTCAACAACCAGGTGATCGTCCAGGCGCCGGAGGCCCCGCGCCTCGGCCGCGACGCGACCGAGGTCTATTACGAGGAGCTGCCGCGCGGCCGCACCCGCGAGACGATCGTGCGCCCGAACGGCGTGATGGTGGTCACGGTCCGCAACCGCTACGGCGACATCATCCGCCGCTCGCGGGTGATGCCGGACGGCACGGAATACGTGCTCGTCTACGCTGACGACCGTCGCCGCGGCGACAACTGGGAGTGGGTCGATCCGGCCCGCGAGCTGCCGCCGCTCAGGCTGCGCGTTCCCGTGCGCGAGTACATCCTCGAAGCGCGCTACGTGGAGGAGCCGGAGGTCTATTACGACTTCCTGCACCAGCCGCCGGTCGAGCAGGTTCAGCGCCTCTACACGATCGACGAGGTGCGCTACTCGTCGCGCGTCCGCGACATCATGCCAAGGGTCGAGCTCGACACGCTGACCTTCGACTTCGGCTCCGCCTCCATCGGCGAGAGCGAGGTGCGCCGGCTGCAAGGCATTGCCGACGCCATGAACCGGATGCTCCGCGACAACCCCCGCGAGGTGTTCCTGATCGAGGGCCACACCGACGCCGTCGGCTCGGTCGAGGCCAATCTGGCCCTGTCCGACCGGCGGGCCGAAGCCGTCGCCATCGCTTTGACAGATTTCTTCGACATACCGCCGGAGAATTTGGTCACGCAGGGATACGGCAAGCGCTATCTGAAGATCGATACGCAGGAGCCGGAGCGGCTGAACCGCCGCGTCGTGGTGCGCCGCATCACCCCGCTGGTCACCCCCGTGGCGTCGCGCTGACGCCGCCATCGTTCCCTGCCCCGTTCCCGCTCGCGGGAACAGGCAATCGCCCGGCCGGTCCTTGCGATCGACCGGGCGTTTCTTTGTCTGCTGATCTCGATCAAGCGGCCGCCGCCCCGCTATGCTAGCCTTGGCGTGGGGAGGTGCATCCATGAACGCGCTCGACAACGCGACGCCGCTTTCGGCGTTGGATGCCGTCGCGGTCGACACCGAGACGACCTCGCTCGACGCCCGCAAGGCGCGCATCCTCCAGATCGCGGCGGTCGAGCTGCGGCCGCGAAAGGGCCGCGAGGCGCGCCTGTTCGAGACGCTCGTCGATCCGGGCGAGCCCGTTCCGCCCGCCTCCTCCGCCATCCACGGCATAACCAACGAGTTGCTCGCCGGCGCCCCCGAGTTTCCCGACGCCTGGGCCGCCTTCTCCGGTTTCGTCGGCAGCCGCGTCTGGATCGGCCACTCCGTCGGCTTCGACCTCGCCGTCTGCCGCCACGAGGCGCAGCGGTCTGGTCTCGCCTGGCAGCAGCCGCGCAGCCTCTGCCTGCGCGTCCTCGGCCGGCTGGCGCTGCCCCATCTCGGCGACCATTCGCTCGACGCGCTGGCCGGCTGGCTGGACATCGCGATCTCCGGCCGCCACACCGCCGCCGGCGATGCCAGGGCCGCTGCGGCGATCTTCACAGGCCTTGTCCCGGTGCTCGCCGAGCGCGGCATCCGCACGCTCGCCGAAGCGGAGCGCGCCAGTCTCGATCGCGTGCCGGAACTCGAGCAGCACGGCCGCGCCGGCTGGGACGATCCGGCTCGAAGGCCCGAGACGGTGCCGATCTACCTGAAGGTCGATCCGCACGCCTATCGCCACCGCGTCCGCGACGTGATGAGCGCGCCGCCGATCATCCTCCCCGCCTCCGCCTCAGCCGGCGAGGCCGTGGCGTTGATGGTCGAGCGCCGGATCAGCTCCGTCTTCGTCGCCGACAATCCCTCCGCCGCCTCTCTCGTCTCGGACCACGGCATCGTCACCGAGCGTGACATGATGCGTGCGCTTGCCGCCGACGGCGCCGGCATGCTGTCGCGGCCGCTTTCGGGGATGATGACGCGGCCGTTGGTCTCGATCGCCGGGGAAGCCTTCCTCTACCGGGCCGCCGCGCGCATGCAGCGTCTCGGCATCCGCCACCTCGCGGTCCGCGACGAGGCCGGCCGCCTCGGCGGCGTGGTCTCGGCGCGCGATCTCCTTCGCCTGCGCGCCGGGGCGGCGATCGGGCTGGAGGACGAGCTGGCGACCGCCGGCGATGCCGCCGCCCTTGCCGCCGCCTGGGCAAGGCTTCCGACAGTGGTCGACCGCCTGATCGCCGAGCAGCTCGACGCGCCGACAATCGCCGCGATCGCCTCGGAAGAACTGCGCGTCGTCACCCGCCGCGCGGTCGAGCTGGCCGAGACCGCGATGGCAGCAGAGGGGCTGGGCCGCCCGCCCTGCCCCTTCGCCGTGATGGTGCTCGGCTCCGGTGGCCGCGGCGAAAGCCTGCTCGCCGCCGACCAGGACAACGCCATCGTCTTCGCCGAGGGCGCGCCGGACGGGCCGGAGGACAGCTGGTTCGCCGAGCTCGGGAGCCGCTTCGCGGCGATCCTCGACGCCGCGGGCATCCCCTTCTGCAAGGGCGGCGTGATGGCCAGGAACGCCGGATGGCGCGGCTCCGTTGCCACCTGGAAGGCCCGCATCGACGACTGGGTCCTGCGCTCCAGCCCCGCCGACCTCCTCAACGTCGACATCTTCTTCGATGAGCGCGCGGTGCACGGCGAGACGGCACTGGCGCGCGAGCTCTTCGACCACGCCTTCGCCGCCGGCCGCGACCAGCGCCACTTCCCGGTCCTGCTGGGCGAGCGCATCGCCCAGACGGGCACGCCCTTCACCCTCCTCGGCGGCATCAGGACGCAGGACGGCCGCATCGACCTCAAGCGTCACGGCCTGTTCCCGATCGTCTCCTTCGCCCGCGCCGTCGCGATCCGCCACGACCTGCGCCATCGCGGCACGCGCACCCGCCTCGAAGCCGCCATCGCCCAGGAGATCGGCAATGCCGACGAGCTGCGCGCCCTCCTCGACGCGCAGGCGCTCTTTCTCACGCTGATGCTCGCCCAGCAGAGCCGTGACCTGGCCGAGGGCATACCGGTCTCGAACAAGGTCGCTACCGGCGGCCTCGGCCGCGACCGGACGGATGCACTGAAACGGGCGCTGTCGGCGGTCGAGAAGCTCCCGCATCTCCTGCAGGGGCTGCTCGGCCGTTGAAGCGCCGCCGCCGTCACCCCTGCGCAGCCGCCTCCGGCGCGTATTGCGCGACGAACTCGCCGCTGGCCGGGATCGGCTTGATGACGTCGATCAGCACCCCGTTCGGATCGGCGGTGATGAAGTGCCGCTGGCCGAAGGCTTCGTCGCGCAGCGCAAGCAGGATCGGCAGCCCGGCCGCACGCAGCCTCTCATACTCGGCGTCGGGATCCTCGACCTCGAAATTGAGGAGCAGCCCGCCAACCCGCCCCCGCCCCGCCTCCGGGATGGTCTCGTGGCTCCCGTCGAGGACCGCCAGCTCCGTCCTGTCGTCCTCGGACGATCTCAAATGGACGTACCAGTCGCTCTCGAAGAGGGCGCGAAACCCGAAATGGGAGCGGTAGAACCGGGCGGTGCCGGCCACATCGTCCGTCATGATCACCGGGTAGTAGCTTGTCGTGCGCATCGTCTCTTCCTTTCTGCCGACTAAAAACATACAATCTGCATGGATGTAACTAACATACAGGCTGCACGTATGCAACAGGGAAGATTGCGCCGCTCCAACCGGGAGCGATCCGACACGACCCGGACCGCTCTGATCCAGGCGGCGCGGCGGCTGTTCGTGGAGAAATCCTACGCCGACGTCTCGACGCCGGAGGTGGTCGCGGCGGCCGGGCTCACGCGCGGCGCGCTCTACCACCACTTCGCCGACAAGCAGGCGCTGTTCCGCGCCGTGGTGGAAGCCGAATCGGCCGCCATCGCCGAAGAGATCGAGGCGGGCACAGCTGGCGGGTTGGCGCCGCTGCAGGCGCTGCTGGCCGGCGGCGAGGCCTTCCTGGCCGCCATGTGCAAGCCCGGCCGCACCCGGCTGCTGCTGCTCGACGGCCCGGCGGTCCTCGGCCGCGCCGCGATGGATGAGATCGACAGCAGCCATGGCGGACGGACGCTGCGCGACGGCCTTGCCGCGGCGGTGGAGGCGGGCGCGTTGGCGCCCCTGCCCCTGGACGCCCTCGCCGCTCTCCTCAGCGCCGCCTATGACCGCGCCGCTCTGGCGATCGAAGCCGGCGGCGACCCGGATGAGTACCGCCGGGCGCTCGCAAGCCTGATCGGCGGGCTGCCGGCCCCCTCTACCCGAAGGCCCGGTTGACCTTCGTGTCGGTGGCCGAAAACACCTCGTCCGGCACGAAGAAGTCCGCCGCCAGCGGCCCCTCGGTCTCCGCGTAGCGCGAGAAGTCGGTCACCCCCTCCTCGCGCAGCACCAGCTCGTCGATGAAGAAGTTGCCCGTCGTCTCGCGCGACGGCCGGCACAGGATCGCATGTGCGGCATCGGCCATGATCTCGGCCGAACGGCTCATCGAGGCGACCGCCTCCCCGCCGAGCAGGTTGCGCACCGCTGCCGTGTCGATCGCCGTCAGCGGCCAGAGCGAGTTGACCGCGATCCCGTCCCGGGCGAACTCCGCGCTCATGCCGAGCGTGCACATCGACATGCCGTATTTGGCCATCGTGTAGGCGACGTGGTTCCTGAACCACTTGGCCTGCATGTCGAGCGGCGGCGCCAGATTCAGAATGTGAGGATTGTCCGCCATCTTCAGGTGCGGAATGCACATTTTGGACACCAGGAACGTGCCGCGCGTGTTGATCTGGTGCATCAGGTCGTAGCGCTTCATGTCCGTCTGCAGCGTGCCGGTGAGCTGGATCGCGCTCGCATTGTTGATGCAGATGTCGATCCCGCCGAAGGTCGCCACCGCCTGCGCGACGGCGTCGGCCACCTGCCCTTCCTCGCGGATGTCGCAGACCACCGGCAGCGCCTTGCCGCCCGCCGCCTCGATCTCCTCCGCCGCGGTGTAGATCGTGCCCGGCAGCTTCGGATGCGGCTCCGCCGTCTTCGCCGCGATCGTGACATTCGCCCCGTCGCGCGCGGCCCGGAGCGCGATGGCAAGCCCGATCCCCCGCGACCCGCCCGAGATGAACAGCGTCTTTCCGGCAAGCGACATTGGCGGCCTCCTCCTGATGAACGGCCGATCCTCGCGCGGCGACCGCCGGGGCGCAAGGTGCCGCCGCTTTACCGCTCTCGATTGCTCGACTAGCCTTTCTCGACGACGCGACGGACCGCAGGAGGAGGGCCGCATGCCGCGGGGGCGCTTTCCCTTTCTCGACCATCCGCGGCCGATCGCCTTCGCTCATCGCGGCGGCGGGGCCGAGGCCGAGGAGAACACCTGGCCGGCCTTTGAGAACGCCGTCGCTCTCGGCTACAGCCACATCGAGACCGACGTGCAGGCGAGCCGGGACGGCGTGGCCGTCATCTTCCACGACGACACGCTGGAGCGCATGACCGGGCGGCGGGGCACGGTGGCGACGCTTGAATGGTCCGAGCTGGCCGCGCTTCGCACGCGCGGCGGCAACCGGCTGGTCCGGCTCGACGAATTGCTGTCAGCCTGGCCGGCCCTCTATGTGAACATCGAGCCCAAGGACGACGGGGCGGTGGCAGCGCTCGTCGAGGTCGCCACCCGCTGTGAGGCACTGAACCGCGTCGGCGTCGGCGCCTTCGACCCGCGCCGGATTGCCCGTCTGCGTGCCGCGCTCGGGCCGGACCTGTGCTGGTCTCCGGCCCATGCCGGCGTGTTCCGGCTGTGGCTGGCAGGGTTCGGCGCGCCCTGCGGCCATCTGTCATTCCCCGTCGTGCAGGTGCCGCCCAGCTGGAGCGCCATCCCTGTCGTTACCCGCCGCTTTGTGGCCGCAGCCCATGCGCGCAGCATCGATGTGCATGTCTGGACGGTCGATGAGGAAGCAGAGATGGAGCGCCTGATCGATCTCGGCGTCGACGGCATCATGACCGACCGCCCCACCCTCCTGAAGCAGGTCCTCACCCGCCGCGGGCTCTGGCATAGTTGAGCGCCGTTCGTGCGGCACGGAGACGCCTGGTTGATCAACCTCGACCCGGCCTAGCCTCCCCCTACTGCGCCCTGCCTTCCCCCCCCAGCAGCCGCTCGAGCGCCATCCGCTCCGCGTCCTCGCGCGGGCGGGCGACGTGGAGCTCGGCGAAGTACCAGCCGTTCTCCTCTGCCCCGGCCGGGTCGATCTGCCTCGCCGCCAGGTTCTTCAGCACGCGCTCACGCTCCGTGTCCGAGACGAAGCGGCGCTGGCGGAAGAGCCCTGGCGCCTTCTCGACGACATAGCCGCGTGCCGCGAGCATCCGCGTCGCCTCCTCGAAGCCGAACATGCGCAGGACGAAATGCGCCATCCACGGCCGCGCCTCGCCCGTCGCATCGAGGATGCGCTCTAGCGTCCTGTGGGTGACGTAGCCGAAGCAGCCGGTCGAGATGACGAGATCGGCCCCGGCAAGCGCGGCCCGGTCTTCTTCGCTGGGCGGGTCGCGCTCCAGATTGGTGGTGACGGCGGCGTCGAGCAGCCCCGTCTCCAGCGCATAGGCGACCGCGTTCTCCGCCTGGTCGACGCCGACGATCGCCAGCTCCGGATCAGTCGGGCGGCGGAATATCGCCCGGTCGCGGGCCAACAGATCGCCGCGGTCGATAAGCTCGGCCAGGCCGTAGAGCCGGTTGAGCTCCCCCATCGACAGCCCGTGCTTCAGCAGCGCCGCGTTGATGCCGTAGGATGAGCCGACATCGACGATCTTGACGCAGCGCCGGCCGGTCGCCTGCCGCCGCGCCGAAATCAGCGCCTGGAAGGAGCGCTTGGCTTCCTCGGGGATGACGTAGTCGAGCCGCGACAGCGTCCGGAAATAGAGCGTGGGATCGGCCTGGTTGTAGATCCCGTCCATCCGAAGCTTGCCGGTGGAATCATAGGAAATCTCTGGCAAGGCAGCCTCCCGCGGCCGTGGATGCGGCCGTTGCACATCCAACGGACCAGGCCGTCGTGAGGTTGCAGAGCCGCCTTTCAGCCCCCCGCTATTGGCGGGCCCTCAAACCCGCCGCACCGGCTGCCTGAGCACCGTCTTGAGCTTCTCCGGCGCCGTCTTGCGCGGGTCGCCGAGATAGATCTCGTGGTGGTGCCCGTTCTCGGCCAGGCCGTTCTGCGGGATGAACTCGCGGTGCAGCCGCGCGATCGTCGGGCCCTCGGCGCTGTAGGGGCCGACATGCATGATCTGGACGGAGAGCCCCTCGTCGAACGGCTCCAGCCTCAGGCTCGCCGGCGGCTCGCCCAGCTTCGCCCGCGTCTTCGCGACGGCCGCCGCGAACATGTCCGCCGTGATCCAGTCCGGCTGCATGATCATCATCGTCCACGCCCACATCGCCTTGTTGCCGGTGATGAAGTGGTCAAGATCCTCCGCCGTCCACAGCCCCTCGAGCGGCGCGACGGCATAGTCGCGGCCGGGATCCTTCTTCGACATGAACTTGAGCGCGTAGCTGACGCCGTAGAGCCACTCCACCGCCCGCCGGTAGGCGTCCGCCGTGTTCGGATCGCCCGTGCCGTCGACCATGGCGAACTGCATCCGCGGCACCTCGACCAGTGCGAAATCCTTCACCGGCGGCTGATAGAGCGCCTTGAGGCTCCTGCGGAAATCGACCTTCTCCATCGGCCCCTCCCGTAGGACGGTTCAGCGGAAGATGCGCTCGCCCTGCTCGTCGATCATCTGGCGCGCCTTGCGCAGCGTCGTCTCGACCGCGTCGTCGCGCGAGGGGAAACGGTCGGCGCGGATCATCTTGTGCTCGCGGAGCGTGCCCTCGATCTCCTTGGAGATGATGCCGCAGGTCTGGTACTGGCCGCCCTCCTGGAAAGGCGCCGGGCGGATCATGAAACCCTTGTAGTCGACGGGCTCGGCCGCCGCTTCCGCCGCCGCGCCGCCGCCTCCGCCGAACAGTTTCTTCCAGAACGACATCGACGAACCTCCGCTTTCATGCCTTCACGACGAGAGATGTAGCACGATTTGCCGCCGGTGCGGCGCGCGGCGATGCTCGAACAGGTAGATGCCCTGCCACGTACCAAGCACGGGCCTGCCGTCCGACACGGGGATCGAGAGCGAGACCGCCGTCAGCGCGGCCTTGATATGCGCCGGCATGTCGTCCGGCCCCTCCGCCCGGTGGCGGAGATAGGCCATCGCGGGATCGTCGGCCGGCGGCACGAGCCGCCGGAAGAACGCTTCGAGATCGCGCCGCACGTCCGGATCGGCGTTCTCCTGGATGACGAGGGAGCACGAGGTGTGGCGCACGAAGATGGCGAGAAGCCCCGTGCCCGCGCCCGCTTCCCCGACGAAGCGCACGGCGCGGTCCGTGAACTCGTAGAGCCCCTGGCCGTCGGTCTCGATGGTGATCGCCGTCTGCATGCCCCGCCGCATCTGCGGCATATCGCGGGCGGGCGCAACCCCGCCGGGTTGGCTTGTTCAGAAGGCGCCGGCTCGGTCGGTCCGGTCGGCCCGCAGCCAGGCGAACATCCGCCAGATGAAGAGCGGGTTGCCGAGCAGGTAGCGCTTCGCCTTGTGCGGCTCCTCGAGCAGGATATGCGCCCACTCCATGCCGAGCCGCCGCACCAGCCGCGGCGCCCGCTTGCGCGTGCCGGCCCAGAAGCCGAACAGGCCGCCCACTCCCGCGACCAGCGGCACACGGAGCTGCGCCTTGTTCGCCTCGATCCAGCGTTCCTGGAGCGGGTTGCCAAAGCCGACCAGCAGGAGGTCGGGCGCCACGGCGTTGATCTCCTCGATCACCGGTCCGGACGCGTTGTGGTCGAAATAGCCGTCGTGCCAGCCGGCCAGCACCACCTCGGGAAAGAGTTCGGCGAACCGCGCCACCGTCCTGCGGATCAGCGTCTCGCTGCCGCCGAGCAGGTAGACGCGTACGCCCGGGCGCCGTTCGAGCAGGGCGGGTATCACGTCGGTTCCGTTGAGGTTCGACTGCAGCCTGACGCCGCGCAGGCTCGCCGCCCAGCGCACGCCCGTCCCGTCGCCATAGAGGTAGTCGGCGGCGTTCAGCGTCCTGCGGTAGCCCTCGTCCTCGGCCGCGAGGTTGAGCGTCGCCGCATTGGCGAAATAGACGACCCTGGTTCCGGGCTTATCCAGCGCGCGCGAAAGCTGCGCCAGCGCGTCCTCGAACGGCTGGTCTACGAATCGCGTGCCGATGATCTCGACGCTGCGGCGCATGCGACCGGGCTGCCTCCTTACGCTGGAGGAGATAATCTCGCGGCGCCGGCCGTGCCATCAGTTTCGCGGGAGTTGGTTAAGCCGGTGCCAAGCGTCGCTGCGGAAGAGCGCGGGCCCGCAGCATTGCGGAGTTTCCCCTCCGCCCGCTCCGCCGATCCCGATGGGTTACAGCGATTGAAGCCCCAGCTTCCTGAGATTGTATCCCACGCCCTCCGCGCGTGCGGCGGCGACATCTCCGTCAGGCCCGACATCCAGGACGGTTCGAAAACCTTCGGCACCCAGCCCGCGATGGACATGGGTGACGAGGCTCGCGGCATTGATCACCCACACCTCGGGAATGCCGAACGCGGCATAGACGCCGAGCTTGCGGCCCCGATCATAGGCGAGACTCGTATCGGCGATCTCGATGGCCAGCAGCACGTCGTGCCCGCGCATGTCGCCGGGCAGGATCGAGCGGGGGAAGACGCAGAAATCCGGCTCGAGAAAGCTCTTCTCGTCGAGCCGCAGCGTGGTCTCCGGCGCGATCCAGAATGCCGTGGGAGCCGTGCGCTGGAAGTGCCAGTTGAGCTCGACCTTCAGCCTCTCATGACGCCCGCCCTTGGGATGCATTGGCACCACCTCCCCGCCGATGAGCTCGAACCGCTCATCCTCCGCGATGATGCCCGCCGCGACCATCGCCTCGATCTCGGCGACCGTCCACGCGCGCCGGGGCATGCCTTCGGCGGCCTGGGTGGTCTCCGGCATCGGCGGCAGATCGGCAACGTGCTCGTTCATCGCGCGAGAATAGCACGAAGTCTCGGGGATCGGGATGGGGCTCGGGGCGATCGGCCGCTCAGCCGTCCCGGGCGGCGAATGCGGGATGGAAGGTGACGATGCCGCCCGGCTCGGCCGAAGCCAGTTCCAGCACCTGGAAATACTCAGGCGGCCCTTCGGGATAGATGAGCGTGCGGGCGAGTTCGAAGCCGAAGCGACGGTAGTAGGCCGGGTCCCCTTCCAGCACGCAGCCTTTCGCACCGGCTGCCTTCAGCCGGTCGATCCCGGCGCGCATCAGCGCCGTGCCGATGCCCTTCTTCTGCCTGTCCGGCCGGACCGAGACCGGCCCGACGCCGAACCAGCCGGACGCGGGCGCGCCGTCGATATCGATCCCGGAAAAGGTGACGTGGCCGACGATCTCGCCGGCTTCCACCGCCACCAGCGACAGTGACAACGCACCGGCGGCGCGCAGCGCGTCGACGATCGCGGCCTCCGTCTGGTCGCTGTATGGCTTGCCCGCGAAGGCCGCCAGCGTGATGGCGCGGATCGCCGGGGCATCGCCCGGCTGCTCGTCGCGGATCATCAGTTCTGGCAATGCAACGTCGCTTTCTCCGCAACGCCAGGCGACAAGGTGGAGCCTCCGGGCCGTTCAACAGCCTATTGACCGGAAGGGAATCCGTCCGCGCCCTACTCAGCCGCTACCCGCGACAATTCGCCGGCATCCGCCATCCTGCGGCGCAGCCATTCGGGCGAGATATCAAAGCCGTTGGGCCAGGTTGGCGCGCCGAACTCGAGAAAGACGCGGGAGAAGAAGGTCTCGTCACGCAGCGGTTCAAGTAGCGGCCCGGGCTCGCCCACCATGGGCGCAAAATCGTGCACGCCTTCGCTACCGTCGTTGAACCGCACCCTCAGGCGAAATCCGCCCAGCCGTTCAAGTTGCGTCACCTTAGTCAGCATCGAGACCCGCGATCCTTTCGGGCGGCTCGCCCGCCCGCGCACGGCGCCAATTGTCGCGCAATTGCGCCCGATGCGCCAGCGTCCATTCTTTGACAAGCCGTTCCGCGACTTTCGGCAACCGGCCCTCGATCACCTCGCCCTTCTCGATCGAGACATTGGCTTCATGCTCGCCATAGGCGGCGTGGAAATGCGGCGGCGGATGGTCCCGGACATACATCCGAACCGCGATACCGTAGAACCAGGCGATCGTCGGCATCGCGCTGTCCAGCCTCAGCTGTCCAAAAAGCTCCTCAGCTTCCTCGACCGCGACGGATGCTTCAGCTTCCTCAAGGCCTTCGCCTCGATCTGGCGGATGCGCTCGCGGGTTACCGAGAACTGCTGGCCGACTTCCTCCAGCGTGTGGTCGGTGTTCATGCCGATGCCGAAGCGCATCCTGAGCACGCGCTCCTCGCGCGGCGTCAGCGACGCGAGCACGCGCGTCGTCGTCTCGCGGAGGTTCGCCTGGATCGCGGCGTCGATCGGCAGCACGGCCGACTTGTCCTCGATGAAATCGCCCAGATAGCTGTCTTCCTCGTCGCCCACCGGCGTCTCGAGGCTGATCGGCTCTTTGGCGATCTTCAGCACCTTGCGCACCTTCTCGAGCGGCATGGCGAGCTTCTCGGCCAGTTCCTCCGGCGTCGGCTCGCGGCCGATCTCGTGCAGCATCTGGCGAGAGGTGCGCACGATCTTGTTGATCGTCTCGATCATGTGGACCGGGATGCGGATGGTGCGCGCCTGGTCGGCGATCGAGCGGGTGATCGCCTGCCTGATCCACCACGTCGCATAGGTCGAGAACTTGTAGCCGCGGCGATACTCGAACTTGTCCACCGCCTTCATCAGGCCGATATTGCCTTCCTGAATAAGATCAAGGAATTGCAGGCCGCGGTTCGTGTACTTTTTGGCGATCGAGATGACGAGGCGCAGGTTCGCCTCCACCATCTCCTTCTTGGCAATGGCCGCCTCGCGCTCGCCCTTCTGCACCTGGTTCACGATGCGCCGGAATTCGGCGATCGAGATGCCCGTCTCGGTCGCGAGGTTCTGGATCTCGGAGCGCAGGTCGCGGATCGTGTCCTTCTCGTTGCGCGAGAATTCCTTCCAGCCCGAGGCCGAGAGGTTGGCGATCCGCTTGGTCCAGTTGGGATCGAGCTCCGAGCCCTGGTACTCCTTCAGGAACTCCTCGCGCCGGACCTTGTAGCTCTCGGCGAGCCGGAGCAGCCTGCCCTCGTTCTGCACCAGCCGCTTGTTGATGTCGTAGAGCTGCTCGACCAGCGACTCGATACGGTTGTTGTTGAGCGACAGCGACTTGACCGCCGTGATCAGCTCGTCCTTCAGCTGCTTGTAGCGGCGCTCCTGGCTGGGCGACAGCGTGCCGGCGGCCGCCAGCCGGTTCTCGACCTGCTGGTCCTGCAGCTTGCGCAGCTTCTTGTAGGTGTCGGCGATCAGGTCGAGGGTCGCCATGACCTGCGGGCGCAGCTCGGCCTCCATCGCGGCGAGCGACAGGTTCGCCTCGTCCTCGTCGTCCTCGTCCTCTTCGACGCGGCTCTCGCCGCCGACATTGGTGATGTCGTCGTCATCGCGCCCGCGGCGCGGGCCGCGCGCCTCTTCGGGCTTCGGCCTGTTGTCCTCTTCCGTGCGCTCGACGACCGGCGCCTGCTTGGCCTCGGGCCCGGCATAGGTCGCCTCGAGATCGATGATCTCGCGCAGCAGGATCTTGGCTTCGTTCAGCTCGTCGCGCCAGATGATGATGGCCTGGAAGGTCAGCGGGCTCTCGCAGAGGCCCGCGATCATCGTCTCGCGGCCGGCCTCGATGCGCTTGGCGATGGCGATTTCGCCCTCGCGCGACAGGAGCTCCACCGAGCCCATCTCGCGCAGATACATGCGCACCGGGTCGTCGGTGCGGTCGGTCGGCTCGCGCTTGGTGGTGGTGGGCGCGACGGCGGTGCCCTGCTGCTCGGCGACCTCGGTCGCCTCCTCCTCGGCATTGTCGCCGTCGTCGGCCTCCGCCGCCTCCTCGTCCTCGACGACGTTGATGCCCATGTCGGACAGCATCGCCATCGTGTCCTCGATCTGCTCGGAGGTCACCTCCTCGGAGGGAAGCACCGAATTGAGCTCGTCCATCGTGACGTAGCCGCGCTTCTTGGCGGCCTTGATCATCTTCTTGACGGCGTCGTCGGAGAGGTCGAGCAGCGGCCCGTCGGTCGTGGCCTCGCGCTCGGTTTCGACCTCTTCCTTTTCCTTGGTTGCCATATTAGCTTGTCTCCAGGCGACCCTATTGCTCTTCGAGACGTTGGTCCGGCACGAGGAAGCTTGGCGCGCAGGCGGAAATCCGCTTCGGTCGCGCGCAGGCAGGCCTCGCTGTGAGGGGGCATCTATGGCGGGTTCCCCGCCCCGTCCATGCTGCTCTCGCCGCTATTCCAAACGTCCCTTCGCGAATATGCCGTCGCGATCCTTGACGATGCCTGACCTGATTCCGCCAATCTGCCGGAAGGTCAAGCGCCTCTGACATGATTCGCCGCCAAAAAGCGAATCGCACAAAGGGCTTGCGCGCGGGATTTCAACCCCGTCCCGCTCGCCCCGATTGAATTCCGAAGCCTTCGATAAGCGCCTCGGCCGTCTGCAGGTCGCGCAATTGCGCCTGTATGTCGACGAGATGGCGGTAGTTCGCGTCCGTCGGCTCGCGTGCCAGTGCGGTCTCCGCGGCTCGCAGCTCCCTATTTAGGAAATGGGCGGCGCGGTGCAAGTGGAGCGCCTGGCGGAAGGCGTCGCGAGCGTCGTCCGGCGCGGCATCCTCGAGCGACGGCCAGACTCTTGCCCGGCGCACCAGTGCGACCGCCCGATCGAATATCTCGTCGAGCCCCCGCGCCTCGATTGCGGCGACGGCCGCCTCCCGGGAGGGATGCTCGTCGTGAGCCAGGCGGTCGAGAAGCACGCCGAGCAGTTGCCGGAGTTCCCCGCTCGCGAGCTGCAGCCTCTCGACGTCCTCGAAATGCTCCTCGAGCAGGAACGGATGGTTGACCAGCGCCGCAACGAGGCTCGCCTCGCGCAGCGGCATGACGCTCGCCTGACCCTTGACGAGGGCCGAACGCGCGAGACTGTCCGACACGGCGACGCGGCCGCGCAGCTGCCGGTCCTTGCCCCGCTTCTCCTGGTCCCGGCGGAAGCCCGTGGCGCTCCGCCCCGCCCCGAAGAAGGCCTGCACCCGCTCGCGGAACTCCTGCCCGTAGTGGCGCCGCACGTTCTCGTCTCGTATGCGGCTTGCCAGCTCGCGCAGCCGCTGTTCGAGCTCGGCCCGCCGTTCGGGCGTGTCGAAGACGCCGCCCGCGGTCTCGCGCATCCACAGGAGGTCGGCGAGCGGCCGCCCCTCCGCCACCAGCCTGCGCATGGCGTCGGCGCCCTCCTCGCGCACGACGTCGTCGGGGTCGCGCCCCTCGGGCAGCAGCGCGAAGCGCAGCGTGCGTCCGGGCCCGATCAGCGGCAGCGCGAGGTCGGCGGCCCGGTGGGCGGCGCGGAAGCCGGCCTCGTCGCCGTCGAAGCAGAGTACCGGCTCGCCCGACATGCGCCACAGGAGCTCGAGCTGGTTCTCCGTCAGCGCCGTGCCAAGCGGCGCGACCGCCGTCTCCAGCCCCGCCTGCGCGAGCGCGATGACGTCCATGTAGCCTTCGACCGCGATCAGCGTCCCGGCCTTGCCGAGAGCGGCGCGCGCCCGGCCGAAATTGTAGAGCACGTTGCCCTTGTGGAAGAGCTCGGTGTCGTTGGAGTTGAGGTACTTGGCCGGCTGGTCGGCCGACATGGCGCGACCGCCGAAGGCGATGACGCGGCCTCGGCTGTCCTGGATCGGGAACATGATCCGGTCGCGGAAGCGGTCGTATGACACCGCTATGTCCGGTCCGTGTACCACCAGCCCGCAGGCCTCGATCTGCGCCTTTTCCACGCCACGCGACGCCAGGTGCTCCTTGAGCGCGTTGCGCGAGTCCGGCGCGTAGCCCAGCCGGAAGGTCTGCTGCGTCGCGGACGAGAGCCCCCGCTCGCGCAGATAGGCTCGCGCCCTGGCGCCTGCCGCCGCCTGCAGCTCGCCCTCGAAGAAGCGCGTCGCCATCTCCATCACGTCGGTGAGCGAGGCGCGCTCCCGCTCGCGCTGCTCGGCCTGCGCGTCGCGCGCCGGCATCGCGATCCCCGCCATCTCGGCGATGCGCTCGACCGCTTCGGGAAAGGAGAGCCCGTCATGCTCGGTTAGGAAGCGGAAATGGTCGCCCGACACGCCGCAGCCGAAACAGTGGTAGCGACCCTTCTTGTCCTCGCAGTGGAAGGAAGGCGTCTTCTCGCCGTGGAAGGGGCAGCACGCCCAGAAGTCGCCTTTCGGCGCGTTCGTCTTCCTCCTGTCCCACGTGACGCGCTGGCCGATCACCGAAGATATCGGCACGCGGTCGCGTATCTCGTCGAGAAAGGAATCGGAAAAGCGCATCGGCAGGTCCCGCGGGATGCTCATATAGCCACGATCGCCGCCCGCCGCGACAGGGGCGCGGCGGCTACGCCCGCGATTCACAGCCTTGCCCAGAATCGGCGCGCGCTGTATATACAGTCGAGCGCATGAGGTGCTGAACGATCGGGGGACCGTCATGCGCCGTGTGGATAAGCTGGCGCCGGATAGGTTTGAATGGAACCCGGACAAGGCGCAGTCGAACTTCGAGAAGCACGGCCTGACGTTTGATGAGGCCGCGGAAGCGTTGGTGCAACCGCATTTGGAAGAAGAGAACCACAGGCATGGCGAGCTCCGGGTCCTCGCTATCTGTCCCTCGGCAGGTCGGATAATAGCGATTGTATATACGCCGCGTGGCAGCGCCTGCAGGATCATCTCGGCAAGGGCGGCAAGGAAAAATGAGCAAAGAGAATATCGTTTCGTATTCGCTGGATGAAATCCGCGAGCGCATCGCGCGTGGCGAGAGCAAGACCGACTGGCCCCGCGTCGACGCCATGACCGACGAGGAGATCGAGGCGCAGATGCGCGACGATCCCGACTGGGCCGACCTGATCGACTTCGACTGGTCGAACGCCGTCGCCGTCTATCCGGTCTCCAAGCACGCCATCTCGATCCGGCTCGATCCCGACGTGCTCGACTTCTTCAAGGCCGGCGGCAAGGGCTACCAGACGCGCATCAACGCCGTGCTCCGCCGCTACATGGAGGAGGCGAGGAAGAAGGCCGGCGAGTAGCGACCCGGAATCGCTCCGCTCGCAATAGGTCGCCTTCGAATTCTGCCTTTTCGATGCTATGTTCGACGTATGAACGCTCAGCTCAGGCATCTTCTGGAGGTTGCCGAATCGTGGCCGGAAGCCGATCAGGAGGAGCTGATCGCCTATGCCCGCGAGATCGAGGCCCGGCGCGGCGGCGTCTACGTCCTCTCCGACGACGAGCGCGCGGCGATCGAGGAGGGCATCGCCCAGGCCGACCGGGGCGAGTTCGCAACCGAGGAAGAGGTTGCGGCACTCTTTGAGCGTTTTTCTGGATGACGCTTCGCTATACCAGGCGGGCGCTAGCCGATCTCGATCGAATCCTCACCTACACCGAACAGCATTCACCGCGAGGAGCGTCAAGCCTGGCCCGCGGGATCGAAGCCGTGGTTCAGAGTATCGAAACCCATCCGAGGTCCGGCAGGAGGACCAGCCGCCGGAACGTGCGCATGCGCGTCGTCGGTAACTATCCCTACCTGATCTTCTATCGCATCACGCGCAATGGCGATGTGAGCATCGTCCACGTTCGGCACGCGGCCCGTCGACCGTTCGCTCGTTGAAGAGCCTTCAGAAAACCTGCGTCTTGGCCCAGCAAAACTTCATTGCGCGGGTCGGCGGCGCGTGATCTTGAGTCTGCTTTCCTCGTCGCCAGCCTGTTTCCATGCCCCTGCCCCTCGTCGCGCTGTTCATCGCCGCCTTCGCTTTCGGCACCACCGAGTTCGTCATCGCCGGCATCCTGCCGCAGGTGGCCGAAGGCCTTGCCGTCTCGATCCCGACCGCCGGCTATCTGGTGACGGGCTACGCGCTGGGCATCGCGCTCGGCGGTCCGCTGATCACCATTGCCACGTCGCGCATCCCGCGCCGGACCCTGCTGCTGATCGCCGCTTTCGTCTTCACGGCCGGCCAGGTCGCATGTGCCTTGGCGCCCGGCTTTGCCTCGATGCTGGCCGTGCGGGTTGCGGTCGCGGTGTTCCACGGCCTGTTCTTCGGCGTCGCGATGGTGGTGGCCGTCGGGTTGGTGCGCGAGGAGAAGCGCGGCCTGGCCGTCGCCTTCGTGCTCGCCGGCCTCACCGTCTCGAACGTCGTCGGCGTTCCGCTCGGTGCCGCCATCGGCAACATGTTCGGCTGGCGCGCGACCTTCTGGGCGATGTTCGCGCTGGGCATCGTGGCCACCGCCGCCATGATCGCGATGATCCCCCGCACCAACGGACCAGCGCCCCGGCCGGCAGGGCTCGCGCGCGAGATACGCGTGCTCGGCCGCCAGCAGATATGGAGCTCGCTCATCCTCATGCAGATGCTGATGATCGGCCAGTTCGTGCCTTTCACCTATATCGCGCCGCTCCTGGTCGAGGTCACCGCCCTCGACGCCGGGATGATCCCCCTCGTCCTTCTGCTCAACGGCATCGGCTGCACCGTCGGCGTCTTTCTCGGCGGCCGTCTCGCTGGCTGGAAGCTCATGCCGTCGCTGATCGCGCTCCTCCTCGTCCAGTCGCTGGTGCTGACGCTCATGTATCTCGCCAGCCCCTATCCGCTGCCGATGATCGCGGTGGTGGTCGTCTGGGGGATGGTGAGCTTCGCCATCGGCACGCCGATCCAGACGCGCATCCTGACCTGGGCGGCGGATGCGCCGAACCTCGCCTCCTCCCTCATCCCGTCCGGCTTCAATTTCGGCATCGCGCTCGCCGCGACGATCGGCGCCATGCTCCTCAATGCCGGGTTCGGCTACCGCAGCCTTCCCGTCCTCGGCATCATGGCGATGATCCTCGGCGCCGTCATCGCCACCGCCTCCTATCTGCGGGAGAGACGGACCGGCGAGCAGCCTCCGCTGGCCGCCAGCCCGTGAGCTCTGTCGCCGGCGACACTCGCCTCACAGCAGCCCGTCGAGATAGCCGAGCGCGACGAAGCCGGCGAGCGCCCAGAGATAGATCGAGAACACCTTGAGCTGCGCCCGGTAGAGGAGCACGAGCACCAGCCGGAGCGCCAGCGTCCCCACAATCGCGGAGACGACGAAGCCGGCGACGAGCGCGCCGTAGCCGAGCGTCTCGATCGCCCCGGGCTCCAACTCCCGCAGCCCCTGCACCACGGTGGCGGCGAGGATCGTCGGGATTGCGACCAGAAAGGAGTATTCCGCCGCCCAGCGGCGCCTCAGCCCGGCGAACAGGCCGGCGATGATGGTGATGCCGCTGCGGCTGATCCCCGGCACCAGCGCCATCGCCTGCGCCACGCCGATCAGGATCGCGATGCCGAAGCCGAGCCGCTTCAGCCCGAGCGGGCGCGGCCCAAGCCTGTCGGTGAGCCAAAGCAGCAGCCCCGTCGTCGCCAGCGTCGCCGCGATGAGCTGCGGCGCGCCGAACACCGTCTCGATCCGGTCCTTGAAGAGAAGTCCGAGCACGCCGGTGACGCCGACGGTGACCGCGCCGTAGATCATCAGCCGCATGAACGGGCCGAGGCTCGACCACGGGCCCGGCGCGGCGGCGAAGCGGCCGAGATCCGCCAGGCTGTTCAGCGCCAGGAAGCGCAGTGTCCGGTGAAAGACGATCGCGACGGAGACCAGCGTCCCGACATGGACGACAAGGTCGAACAGGATCATCTCCGGGCTGTCGGGCGCCGGAATGGCCGAGCCGCGCTCGATCATCAGGTGCTGCGCGATGACGAGATGCGCCGTCGAGCTCACCGGGACGAACATGAAGACGCCCTGCACGATGCCGAGGATGATCGCTTCCAGAATGGTCAATCGTTCTCTCCTGCCCGGCAGTCCTAGTGGCTGGGGCCGGATGACGTAACCGGCGATCGCGTCGCACCCCGCCGATCCCGCCGCGCGGGTCATTGCAAGCCGCCCTGCCCCGTGCGATTCTCTCCTTAACCGACTAACCGAAAAAGCGGCGGAACACGCCGTCAGCGCCTCAGTTGAACACGCCATGACCTACCCCTGCCGGAGCACCTCGTGAGCGGCTCCCTCGTCCTCCTCCATCTCGCCGGCGCCGTCGCGCTGCTGCTCTATGCGGCGCGCATGGTCCGCACCGGCGTCGAGCGCGCCTATGGCGACCTGCTGAAGCGCCGCCTGCGCGGCACGCTGCGCAACCCGCTCCTGGCGATCGCCGCCGGCATCGGCCTAGCCGTGGCGCTGCAGAGCGCGACCGCCGTCAGCCTGCTCGTCGGCTCCTTCGTCGGTTCGGGCATTGTCGGCGGCACCGCCGGCCTCTTCGCCGTGCTGGGTGCCGATCTCGGCTCGGCGCTGGTCGTCAAGCTCCTCACCTTCGACCTGTCGATCATCGTCCCCATCGCCCTCTTCGTCGGCACGTCGATCTTCCTCGCCACCGAGCGCCGCGAATGGCGCCAGTTCGGACGCATCCTGGTCGGCATCGGCCTTCTGATCCTGTCGCTGCAGCTGATCGGCGATGCCTCCGAGCCCCTGCGCGAGAGCGCCTTGCTGCCCGTCATCGTCAACTATCTGGCTGGCGACCCGGTCACCGCCTTCCTGCTTGCCGCGATCGTCACCTGGCTCTTCCATTCGAGCGTCGCGGCGATCCTGCTCCTCGTCGCGCTCGCCATGCGCGGGCTCATCCCGGCCGAGCTCGGCATCGTGATGGTGCTCGGCGCCAATCTCGGCGGCGGGCTGATCGCGGCGATACTCTCGCGCACCTTGCCGCCGGCGGCGCGCACCGTCCCGCTCGGCAACCTCGCTCTGCGCGGCGCCGGCTCGATCCTCGCATTGGCCGCGATCATGGTCTGGTCCCCGCCGCTCGCCGCGCTGGGAGCCTCGGCGCCCATCCAGATCGTCAACGCCCACATCGCCTTCAATCTCGCGCTCGTCCTGCTCGGCCTGCCGTTGGCGCCTCTCGTCCACCGGATGGTCGAGCAGGTGAGCGCGAGCTTCGCCCAGCCGACCGCGGAGGAGGAGCTGCTCGCCGCGCAGGCGAGCGCGCTCGACCCGACGGTTCGCAACAACCCGCCGCTGGCCCTCGCCAATGCCACCCGCGAGGTGGTCGGCATCTGCGAGAGCGTCGAGATCATGCTGAAGGGCGTGATCGAGGTCTACGAGAACCCCGACAAGGCGCGGATCGCGGCGATTGCCGCGCTGGATGACCGGGTCGACCGCCAGCACGCCGCCATAAAACTCTATCTCGCCGGCATTCCGACCGCCGGCATGACGGAGGACTGTGCGCAGCGCACGCAGGAGCTCCTCGGCGCCTGCGTGAAGCTCGAGCAGGTCGGCGACATCATCGTCCGCAACCTCCTCGTCAACATCCGCAAGAAGCTCGACCGGGGTCTCGACTTCACCCCCGAGGGCTGGCGCGAGCTGCGCGACCTGCACGCGCGCGTGCTTGCCAATGCGCGCCTCGCCTTCAACGTGCTGGTCAGCCGCGACCGCGAGACCGCGCGGCAGCTCGTCCAGGAGAAGGACAGGCTGCGCGACATCGAGAAGGAGACGAGTCGCCTGCACTTCCAGCGCCTGCGCGAGGGCACGATCAGGAGCGTCGAGACCTCGTCCCTCCATCTCGACACGATCCGCGACCTCAAGCAGATCAATTCGCTGCTTGCCGCGATCGCCTATCCGGTGCTCGAGGAGCAGGGCCTGCTCGCCGGCTCGCGGCTGAAGGCCGTCTGAGCCCGCGCAAGGACAGTCTCGCCTCCTCGCGGCGTCCCTGAGGGAACAAACTCGTCCCTGGGGGTGGATTAGTTGGCCGTGCTGCTCCATTTGAAGGCACGCCGTCCCTCCAGCCCGCCTATGCCGATAACCCGATCCTCCGCCACCCGCATCACCGCGCTGCTCCTCATGCTGGGCCTCGTCGCCCTGATCGGTATCGTGGCGACCTCCTTCTGGCTGGTCGAGCGCTCGCAGAATTATTTCGAGCAGGTGGTGTCGGGGCGCCAGGTGCGCGCTGCCGCCGTCGACGTGCGCAACGACATCCTCGAGATGCAGACCGGGCAGCGCGGCTACCTGCTGGCGAGCGAGCAGGCCTTTCTCGACCGCTTCCACGCCGCCCGCGACCGAATCATTCCGCACTACGCGTTGCTCGAGCGGCTCCTCGTCCCCCAGCGCGAGGATATCGAGCCCATGCAGCAGCTGCGCGAGGCGCTGGAGCGCAAGATCGACGTGGCCGCAAGGACGATCGACCTCCATCGCGCCGGCAACACGGCCGAGGCGATAGAGCTGTTCCGGCAAGGGATGGATCGGACAATGATCGAGGAGGCGATGGCGTTTCTCGATGCTGTCCTCGACGACGCGGACGTGCGCATCTCGAGGAGCATCGTCCAGCAGCGCGAAGCGGCCGATCTCCTTCGGCTCGCCACCATCATTGGCGGCCTGGTCATCATTCTCGTGGTCGGCGGCGCCGTCTGGACGACACTTGGCTATACCCGCGATCTCATCCGGGCGCGCGAGGAGGTGGAGACCTTCAACACCGAGCTCGAGGACCGGGTCGAGGAGCGCACGCAGGAACTGGTTCGCGCCAACCAGGAGATCCAGCGCTTCGCCTATATCGTCACGCACGATTTGCGCGCGCCGCTGGTCAACATCATGGGCTTCACGAGCGAGCTCGACGAGACCATGAAGACAATCCAGAACTACGTGCTGGCGGAGGCCGGCACGCTGCCCGAGAACGAGATCCTCGAGGCCCGTACCGCGGCTGCCGAAGACCTGCCCGAGGCGATCGGCTTCATTCGCTCCTCGACCAGGAAGATGGACGGGCTGATCAACGCCATCCTGAAGATCTCGCGCGATGGCCGCCGCCCGCTCAAGCCCGAGCGCCTCGACCTTGCCGAAGTCGTCGGCGCGACCGCGGATTCCGTCGCGCATCAGGTCGCCGAGACCGAGGGTGAGGTTCGGGTTGAGATCGACCTCCCCCCGGTCATCTCCGACCGTCTCTCGCTGGAGCAGATCTTCGGCAATCTCTTCGACAATGCGGTGAAATATCGCCGGGCCGACCGCCCGCTCGAGATCGAGGTCACGGGGCGGCGCCTGCCGATGCGGCGCGTCGCAGTCGAGATACGCGACAATGGACGCGGCATTGCGCCACAGGACCACGAACGTGTATTTGACCTATTCCGCCGGTCGGGCAAGCAGGATCAGCCTGGAGAGGGCATCGGGCTGGCTCACGTCCGCACGCTCGTGCGCAACCTTGGGGGCGAGATCACGCTCCAGTCGGAGCTTGGCGAGGGGGCGACCTTCACCGTCACGCTGCCCGAGGACATTGGTACGGTCATGAGGAGTATCGCGAGTTGAGTAACGAAGCCAGGCCGGTCACGATCATCATGATCGAGGACGACGAAGGCCATGCGCGCCTGATCGAGAAGAACATCCGGCGGGCCGGGGTCAACAACCAGATCATCCCCTTCGCCAGCGGCACCGAGGCGATGACCTACCTCCTGGGCGCCGACGGTTCCGGCGAGGTGAGCGCCGGGCGCCAGCTCCTCATCCTGCTCGACCTCAACCTGCCCGACATGACGGGCGTCGACATCCTCCAGCGGGTGAAGAGCAATCTGCACACGCGCCGCTCGCCGGTCGTGGTGCTGACGACGACCGACGACGAGCGCGAGATCCAGCGCTGCTACGATCTGGGCGCCAACGTCTACATCACGAAGCCGGTCGACTACGACAATTTCGCCCATGCGATCAGGCAGCTGGGGCTGTTCTTTTCGGTGATGAAGGTGCCGGAGACCGACTAGGTGCCAGACAGGCTCGTACGGGTCCTTCATGTCGATGACGACGTGGCGCTGGCGCGCCTGCTCGAGCGCGCGCTCGGGCGGCGCGGCTATGCGGTGGAGAACGCCGCCGAGGTCGGGCTCGGGATCGAGCGCATCGATTCCGGCGAGATCGACGTCGTCGTCCTCGACCACTATCTGGCCGGGGAGACGGGCATCGAGCTGCTGTCGGAGCTTGCCGGGCGCCCTGCCCCTCCGCCCGTCGTCTACGTCACCGGCTCCTCGGATGCCAGCATCGCCGTCGAGGCGCTGAAGGCGGGTGCAGCCGACTACGTGCTGAAGACCGGGAGCGAGGATTTCATCGTCCTTCTGGTCAGCGCCATCGAGCAGGCGCTGGAGAAAGCGCGCCTGCAGCGCGAGAAGGCGCGCGCCGAGGAGGAGACCCGCGCCGCGCGCGACCGCGCCGAGCTGCTGCTCACCGAGGTCAATCACCGCGTTGCCAATTCGCTCGCGCTCGTCGCCGCCCTCGTGCGCATGCAGACCTCGGCCATCGCCGACCAGGCGGCGAAGGACGCGCTGGCCGAGACGCAGGCGCGCATCAGCGCCATCGCCAATCTCCACCGCCGCCTTTACACGTCCGAGGACGTCCGCCACGTCGCGCTGGACGAGTACCTGGCCGGGCTCGTCGCCGAGCTCGACAATTCCATGAAGGCCGCCGGCCATCATTCCCGCACGCGTCTCGACCTCGAGCCGCTGCGCGTGCCGCCGGACAAGGCGGTGTCGATCGGCATGATCGTCACCGAGTTGATCACCAACGCCTACAAATACGCCTATCCCGGCGCGGCCGACGGCGAGGTCCGCCTCTCGGTCCGCCGCACCGGCGAGCGCCAGGCGCTGCTCCTCGTGGAGGACGACGGCGTCGGCTGGTCGGGCGACGGCACCGCCCAGGGCACCGGCCTCGGCACGAGGATCGTCCGCTCGATGGCCGCGACGCTGGGCTCCGAGATCGTCTACGGCACCCCCGCCCGCGGCACCGAGGTCACGCTCGAGCTCACGCTCGAATAGCGCGGCCGATTTCCGTCAGAACTCTCCCGCGAGGCCGATGCGCACGCCGTGGTTCCTTCCGCCGCCATAGGAGTAGCCGGCGGTGATCGCGACCGGCAGGCGTGTGTCGAGCCGGTGCGCCACCGAGCCGCCGAAGGCGAACTCGCCGCGGAAGCTCGCCACGTTGGCCGCCCAGCTGGTGCGCCCGGCTGCCGACGGCATGGGCGCGGGCGTCATGGCCATCGCGGCGGCGATGCCCTGGCGCGCCTCCTTGCGGGTCGAGGCGATCTCGCCCGACAGGCCGGCAACGGCGCTGCCGAGCTGGCCGACGGTTGCCGCATCGTTGGCGCCGATGCCAGGCGCGACATTGGTGATGCGCCGCGCGTTGCCGGCCGCGCCGACCGAGACGGTGTTGGCCTGGTCGGCCACCGATCCGGCGCCGAGGGCGACAGCGCCCGCCGCGCCCGCCGTGGCGCCATGGCCGATCGCCGTCGAGCCGGCCTGGGTGGCGCTCGACGTTGCACCGAGCGCGGTCGAGCGATCGCCGGCGGCATCGGCCTGATGGCCGAGCGCTGCCGCCTGCTCACCGGAGGCACCGGCGCCGTCGCCGATCGCCGTCCCCTCATGCGAGGCCGTCGCCCCGATGCCGGCCGTCAGCGAGCCGGACTGCCACCAGTCGGAGACCGAGGCCGAGGTCTTGCCCGTGGCGGCGGCGAAGGCCGCGTTGAGCTGGCCGACAGTGGCGGCATCCGAGGCCGCTATGCCGGCCGCCACATTGGTGATGCGCCGCCTGTTGCCGGGCGCGCCGACCGAGACGGTGTTGGCCGCACTCGTCACCGAGTTCGAGCCGATGGCGACGGAATCGGCATGGGTGGCGGCGGCGCGGAAGCCGAGCGCCATGCTGCGAGTGCCGCTGGCGGCGGCCTCGCGGCCCAAGCCCGTGCTGTTGGGGCCGTCGGCCACGCTGGAATAGCCGAGCGCGATGCCGCCGGACCCGCTCGCCGCCGCGGCTCGCCCGAGCGCGATGCTGTTGTCGCCGCTGGCCAGGCTGCCGACCCCCAAGGCGGCGCTGCGCGAGCCTGTCGCCCGCGCGTTCAAGCCCAGGGCGGAGCTGTCGAGGCCGCTTGCCTCGGCGGCGCGGCCGAGCGCGATGCTGTCGTCGCCGAGGGCCAGGCTGTTGGCGCCCAGCGCGGTGGCGCGGGCACCCGACGCACGGCTCTGGACGCCGATCGAGCTGCTCTCGATCCCCAGGGCGCGGCTGCCGCGGCCGATCGCGAGAGCATTGGCCTGGTTCGACCGGCTGTTGTGACCGAACGCGAGGCTCGAGCTGGCAAGCGCCTCCGCGCCACGCCCGAAGGAGGAGCTGTTGTCGCCCTGGGCGACGCTCGCATGGCCGACCGCCGTCGCGTTGACGCCGGTGGCCGAGGCGAAGCGGCCGACGGCGGCGGCGTTGTCCTGGTTGGCGAGGCTGTCGGCGCCGAGCGCGGTGGCGCCCGAAGCGAGCGCATGGGCCCTGGCGCCGTAGCCGGCGGCGTCGCCGCCTTGCGCACGGGCGCGCAGGCCGCTCGCCACGCCGCGCGAGTTGGCGAAGCTCTCGGCTCCCACGGCGACCGCGGCCGCGCCGGCCTGACTCTGGTAGCCCATGGCGGTCGAGCGGTTGCCGGTCGCGGAGGCGAGGTGGCCGAAGGCTGCCGCGCTCGCCGCGCTCGCCAGGCTGAGATTGCCATAGGCGGCGCTGGAGATGCCGCTCGCCCGCGCCTGATCGCCTGCCGCCGTGGCGCGGTCGGCATGGGCGCCGGCGATATTCGTCATCCCGTCCATGAGCTCGCCGGTGCCCAGCGCCACCGACGAAATGCCGATCGCCCTGCTCCGGTAGCCTACGGCACTGCTTTGCCCGCCGACCGCCCAACTGCCGAAGCCAAACGCGGAACTCTCGTCCCCGTCCGCTACGCTGCCGCCGCCATAGGCCGAGCTCGCGTTTCCGCGCGCTGCGCTAGCGAACCCATAGGCCGAGCCGTAGCGTCCGCTCGCCGCGCTAAAATAGCCATAGACAGAACTTCCATCGCCGCTCGCCGAGCTGTTATAGCCATAGGCTGAGCTTGCCTCGCCGCTCGCCCGGCTGTTGGAACCGTAGGCCGAGCTGTAGCCGCCGCCCGCGCTGCTTGAGTACCCATAGGCCGCACCGAAGTGGCCGCTCGCGATAGCATCGAGGCCGCAAGCGGTGCGGTCGGGGATCCCGGTGTCGTACCCCGAATTCGACCCGGCGCCGACATTGGCGCAGACCACCGCGCCGGCGGGCAAGGGCGCGAGCAGCGCGTCGAATGCGGCGGCGAGCGCCAGCACCGCGGCGCCGGCCATCAGGCGATGCCGGCGGGCCTGGACCGCACAATGTGGAATGGGCGATGTCATGCCTGTCCTCCCAGATCAAAGGCCGCGTCCTCCGTGCCGAGCCCGGGGCAAGGATCACGACGCTCCTGGAAGCTGCGCCCTTCCGCGCGGGCGGCATGCGCCGCCGTGAAGGCAACCGCCGACGCGGCCGCCGTCGCGATCAATCTGTCTTTCCGCATGACATCCTCCACTGGAGCAGGGCGCCCGCTGCGCCCGACGCTCCGGAGCTTGTCCGCATGTGCCGATCGGCGCATGTGATCCGGCTGCGAAAGGGCTCAAATTTGCCTGCAATTCCGCGTCGTCATGAACGTGAGAGGCGGCATGCGGGCCCAGCCCGGCTGCCGCAGCCTGCGCCCCTGAAGCCTCGGGTGGCAGCTCCCCCGCCTTGCGGCACCCCCGCCCGCGGGACCGATGTCACGCTCGAGCTCACGCTCGAATGGGCGATCGGGAACCACCTCCTGATGCAGCGCGTTTTCCCGCCGAAGTCAGAAGGAGATGACAAATGCGTGAACCCGAAGATCGTACGACCGTCGTGACCAGCGGCGGCAGTGGCGGCGGAGCGATTGCGGCCATCCTGGCCGCCGTCGTCCTCGTCGTCGTCGTCCTGTTCCTGTTCGGCGGCAACTGGTTCGGCGGCTCTGGCCCGTCGACCAGCGTCACCATGGACACGCCCGACGTCAACGTCCAGACGCCCGCGGCGCCGGACGTGAACGTGCAGGCGCCCACGACGCCGGACGTCAACATCGAAGCACCCGGCACCGACGGCACCGCCACCGGCGCGACGGAGTAGGAAACCGATGCCTTCGGAGGACTCCCTCTCCTCCAGCTGACAAAGGCATCGCAGGAAGGGGCCGCTCCCGGGCGGCCCCTTTTGTGTGCCGTCATTCCGTCCAGGGTCAGCTGCAGTTCGTCACCTGGTTGGAGCAGATGCCGCGCCACCAGCCGCGCTGGCTGTCCCTGCTGCTGGTCAGCGCCCAGTCGCCCGAGCAGGCATGCAAGCGCATGAGGTTGCCGTCGATCGACAGGCTGCCGTCGTACGACGCGGCGTGGCCGAGCGGCGCGTAGTCGGGCGCGTCGATATGGGGATAGGCCAGCAGCCGCGGCACCGGCATCTGCGAGTTCGCATAGGCGGCCCCGACCTCGGTGACCTTCAGCCAGCCTTCGCCGCGATAGGTCTCCGGCGCATCGGGGGCGACGTCGCCGTAGCTTTCTCCGGGCGGGGCACCGTTCTCGATGCGGAACCAGCCGTCCTTGTAGCCGGTGATCTCAAAATCCGCGTAGTAGCCATCGGGCGAGGCGGCCTCGCTGCGCGGGTTGCGATGGGGCGGAGCGAGCCAGCCGGCGATAGGAGCCCTCTCGTCCGGCGCTGTCCGGACCGCGGTGCCTGCGCTCGAGTCGCTCAGCGCCCAGCCCTCGATACTGCAGGGCTCGATGCCGTCCTCCCGCGATGAAGCGAGCGCCGCCTGCCTTGCGGCGTAGTGGTCTTCGAAATGGCCGCGCAGCCGGTCGTCGGGCGACCGCGGCGCGAGGTCCGCCTCGGCGACGACCAGCCCGTCGGGCCCGCTCTCCAGCCTGACCGACAGCGCGAGGCCCGGATCGAAGGCGCTGCCCGGCGACTCGGGGTGGTCGGCGCCGTCGGGGAAGACCGCAATGGCACCCGTCAGCCCCGCCTCGTCGAAGCGGTAGAGCCGGCCGGCCACAAATCCCTCCGGCACCATCGCCCGCGCCTCGGCGAGCCATTGCGGCTCGGGCTCCGTCGCCAGCGAAGCCGAGGCGGCGAGGACGGCGATCGCCGCCAGGATGACGGGGCGCATGACGGACATCGACTTCTCCGCGGGATTGTCTGCCGCTCTATCCGCCGCCCGGGTTTCGCCGTCATTGCGCGCCCGCCATGTTCTGTAACGGGAAGCAAGCGGAGCCCGCCCGATCGCGGGAACCTGCTGCCGCCTCGGGCATTTGGTCTCCGTCCACCCACAGACGGAAGGATTTCCCGAATGCGTATCGTCACGCTCGCCCTCGCCGCGGCCATGGCCGCCGCCCCCCTCTCCGCCGCGCTGGCGGATCGCGACGCCACGCCTGAGGAGCGGGCGGCCATCGAGGAGGTGCTGCGCGCCGAGGGCTTCACCGCCTGGGACGACATCGAGTGGGACGACGACGGCTATTTCGAGGTTGACGACGCGATCGGGCCCGACGGCCGCGAATACGACCTCAGGCTCGATACGTCCTACGTCATCATCGAGCGCGATCCCGACTGATCCGGACGCGCCGCGGCCTCACGCTTCAGGCTGCTGCAGCGCGTAACAGGCCAGCGCATGGCAATGCGCGAGAATCTCGTCGATCTCGCGGATCCCGGCGCGGCGGCGTGCATCCGGATCGTAGCGGGAAAGCCGCCCGCCGGGCGGGCGCCCGGGGCGGAGCGGGGAGATGCGCCGGGGCTTTAGATGCACCCGGCCTCCCGGCCACGCCGTCCTGGGCGGCGAGAGTATCGAGGCGCGGCGCGAAAGCGCCCCTCCCCCCGATGGGGAGCCGGCCGCGCCGGACGGCGCAGCGCGCAAAGACCGCAGATATTTCTGGCGCGCCCGCCAGCGGGCGAAGCGCAGCGCATGACCATCGAGGTCGTCCAGCGCGCGGGCGAGCGCGGCGAGGCGGCGCGCGAGCCGCGCCGTCTCGATCGGATCGTGAGGCGACGGCGGCGCCGGCAGCCTGAACGGCGTCGTGATGCCGGGCACGGAGATGCGAGGCCCGAGATGCGCGGGCACCGTCCGGCTGCGGACGCGGAAGAACCGCCGCGGCGCATCGAAGAGCGGCAGAGTGAGGCCGAGCGGACGGGAGGCGGGCCGCGCGGCCGCGGCATTCCTGGCCGCCAGCCTGGCAATGTCCGCGGGCGGCAGGACGACGGCAATTCCAAGCCGCCTCAACTGGGGCTCGACCGTCAGGGGCTTCGGCCGCGGCGGACGACCCGCCGCCGGAACGGCGATCCCGAGCGATGACGCGATGATCAGCCGCCGCACGGCGGACTCGGCCGGCAACAGCAGCCGGAGAATGATGCGATAGAAATAGCGCGGAAGCGTGGACGGGGGCGGTTCCGATCCGCCCTCTCCTGTCTCGGACTGAACGCCGGCCCGGTTGAAACCGGCCATGGCGAGGAGGGTCGCGAGGATGCGCTTCAGCGCCTCCCGGTTCCAATCAAGCGCCGCCGTTCCGTCCATTGCCCGCTCCTTTCCGGCCGGGGAGAATCCTCGCACGGAAACCGGAGACGTGGACAAAGGCGGGGGAGGAAATCGTGCGGCATGCCGCGCGGCAAGGGGAATGCGCACGGGGAGGAGGCGAATCTGTCAACAGGGCGGGAGGGGCGCGTGGCCGGGCTACCGCGTCAGCCGGTTCACCAGCAGCGCGAGTTCGAGCTGCCTGTTGCTCCCCGTCTTGCTGAATATGGTCTTGAGACGCGTACGCATCGTCTCCAGGGTCACGCCATCGGCGTCAGCAGCCTCGCGCAGGGTCTCGCCGCGCCCGATCCGTGCCGCGAGGCGCGCCTCGGCCGATGTCAGCCCGAACAACTCGCGCAGCATCGGTTCACTGCCGCCGGCCCGCGCCGCCGCCAGATCGTCCACTTCGAGGATGACGCGTGCCAGCCCGAAGATGTCGCGGGCCGAACCGGCGACCGGCAGCGCGCTGATAGCCAAGGGATGTTCGATGTCGCGACGCAGAATGATCGGTCCTATCGGCTCGTCCGGCACTTCGTCCGACCTTGCGACGCGGGCGACGAGCGCCTGCAACAGACCATCCTCGGATGGCTCGGCGGCGCGGAGGTGGCCGCCGACGATCCTCAGCCGTGATCCCAGCAGCTTCTCGAACCGCTCCGTCATCGACAGCACATGTCCGCCCGCGGTGAGCATCGCCATCGCCTGTCCCTGCGCCTCGAGCGTCTGGAGAATACTGGCGGCCGTCGCCATCTTCAGCCGCAGGGCAAAGGAGAATGCGTTGGCGACATGGCCGACGAGCAGGTTCATGTCCGCGAGCTCGCGATCGGCGAATGCTCCCCTCGTTTCGCCCCGCTCGATCGTCAGCACGAAGTTGGATGCGCCATGCGACGCCGCAACGAGTCCGGCGAAGGAGGTAATGTCATGCTGGATGGCAAACTCGTGGAAGTAACGATCCCGGGCCAGCTCTTCCGGCGAGAACATCATCTCTCCGGTGATCAGGCCAGATGCGCCACGACGGGTGAGCGCCATGCCGCGCTCCATGCGCGGATTCCACTGGGACCAGCCGGTCTCCACGTATTCCCTGGCTACGTCCTCTCTCCCGCGATTGCATATCTGGTCGTAGCTGCCATCCCCGACCATCTGGCCGAGGACGGTGCTCGCCCGGCAAATATCGGCAAGTCTCGCAAGCGCGTCGGGCCACAACTCGGGAAGGAGGGTTGCCTCCTGTACTGCCAGGATCGTACCGGCGGCGTCGTCGAACCTCATCTGCTCCTCCGGACCTGACGTGTATCCGAGAGCCTCCCAACTCCCGCCCGCCCCCCTGCCAATCCAGCCGAAGGTCGCGGCGGGCTGCGTTCCCGTTCAACCAGCAGGGATCGCTAGCACGACTTGCCGTATTGGTCGACCACTCCGCGCCGCGAGAGCTTTGTCGGGCGTCGCGAGGGAAATCCCACGGGGACTTCCTGGCAAATGCTTCGAACGGCCGCCGGCCACCGACCTCTCCATTCCCCGGACGGCGTGGAAGAGGTCGAAGCGGCGCGCCCCGCACCGGAGGCCGTAGCGTCACCATCGATCGCCAAGAACCGGCGCGTCGTCTACGGCCAAGGCGCGCAACTCCCCTCGCGCCATCTGGTGGAGAAAGGCGGCCAGAAAGTCCGGGGCGCAGCAATCGATGCAGGCCACGCCCGCCAGGGAGACCGGGAGATCGGGCGGCGACGGTCGCCGGCCGCTATTGCAGCATGTTCTTGACGAAGCCGCTGGCCTTGGAGAAATCCATCCGGCCGGGGAATTTTTCCTTGAGGGCGTTCATGCAGCGGCCCATGTCGCGCAGGCCTTCGGCGCCCACCTCGTCGATCACCTCGACGCAGGCGCGGCGCACGTCCTCCTCGCAGAGCTGCCTCGGCATGAAGTCGCGGATGATCTCGATCTCCTCGCGCTCCTGCTCGGCGAGCTCCAGCCGGTTGCCTTCCTCGAAGGCGCGCGCCGATTCCTCGCGCTGCTTGATCATCTTGGTCAGGATGGCGAGGATCTCGTCGTCGCTGACGGGGTCCTTGCCGACACCGCGATTGGCGATGTCGCGGTCCGTGATGGCCGCCTGGATGAGCCGGAGCGTCGACACGCGGCGCTTCCTCTGCTCCCTGATCGCGTCCTTGAGTGCCGCGGCGATCTTGTCGCGCATGGCGTCCTTCTCCTGTCGCAATCGCACAATAGCCTCGGCCAGTTCCCGAAGCAAGCTGGCGACTGCTGCGTAAGTTGTTGATATGGCTGGTCGAAATCCGTCGCAGAAATCTCTGCGGTCGCATTGACCGCGCTGGGGCCCTTGGCTATTGTCCGCCGCCTGCACGATCCGGTGGAAACTGGTCCGGGTGGGGTTGCGGCGGCGCGTCGCTGATCCCATGTCCGGCGCGGCATATGGCCCCTGAGCGCCCGGAATTCAAGGGCCCGTGTATTCACGTTGAGGAGATGAGGATGGCTGATTCCCCCGCGCCATGGGCGCCCGCGCGCGCGACGGCGGTCCTGGTGCTCGCCGACGGGACCGTCATCGAGGGACGGGGGCTCGGCGCCACCGGCGACGCGGTCGGCGAGGTGGTGTTCAACACCGCCCTCACCGGCTACCAGGAGATTTTGACCGATCCCTCCTACGCCTCGCAGATCGTCACCTTCACCTTTCCGCATGTCGGCAATGTCGGCACCAACGAGGAGGACATGGAGGATCTGAACCCCGCCGCCCGCACCAGCGCGGTCGGCGCGATCTTCCGCGCGTCCGTCACCCAGCCCTCCAGCTACCGCGCGGCCGCGCATCTCGACGAATGGCTGAAGCGGCGCGGCATCGTCGCCATCAGCGATATCGACACCCGTGCCCTCACCGCGCTCATCCGCGAGCGCGGCGCGCAGAACGCGGTCGTCGCCCACGCGCCCGACGGCGTGTTCGATATCGAGGCGCTGAAGGCGAGGGCGCGCGAGTGGTCGGGGCTGGTCGGCCTCGACCTCGCGAAAGTCGCGACCTCCGGCCAGTCGTCGAGCTGGAGCGAGACGCCCTGGGTGTGGAACGAGGGCTACGGCGAGCAGTCCGAGCCGTCGCTCCACGTGGTGGCCGTCGACTACGGCGTCAAGCGCAACATATTGCGGCTGCTGGCCGGCCTGGGCGCCAAGGTGACCGTCGTGCCGGCCCATACCGCCGCCGACGACATCCTCGCCATGAAGCCCGACGGCATATTCCTGTCGAACGGCCCGGGCGACCCGGCCGCGACGGGCGAATACGCGGTGCCGACGATCCGCAAGCTGATCGACAGCGACGTGCCGATGTTCGGCATCTGCCTCGGCCACCAGATGCTGGGCCTCGCCGTCGGCGCCACGACGGTGAAGATGCACCAGGGCCACCACGGCGCCAACCACCCGGTCAAGGACCACACGACGGGCAAGGTGGAGATCGTGTCGATGAACCACGGCTTCGCGGTCGATTCGAGCACATTGCCGGAAGGGATTGAGGAGACTCACGTTTCGCTCTTCGACGGGTCGAATTGCGGCCTCGCGATCAGGGGCCGCCCGGTGTTCTCCGTCCAGCACCATCCGGAGGCCTCGCCCGGCCCGCAGGATTCGCATTACCTCTTCCGCCGCTTCGCCAACCTCATGCGCGAGCGGCGCGGCGAGCCGGCGCTGGCCGAGCGCTGACGGGCGGTTCACGAGACTGTTGGTTCCCGGAACAATCTCGCCGTCCGCTCATTGGAAACCGCGAAGGGCTTGGCCGCACTGGCCAATAAACCCAAGCGTTTCCAAGGAGTTGAAGATGAAGACATTGACATCCGTGATCTGCGCCGCGGCCATGGCCGTCAGCACCGTCGGCCTCTCGGCGGCGCAGGCGAGCGCCCAGAAAATCCCGGTCATGCCGGCGGTGGCTACATCCTCCACGCTTCCCGTCGTGGAGGTCCAGTCGCGCTGGGAGCGCGAGCGCCGCGGCAGCCATCAGGCGCAGCGCGGCTTCGAGCGCCGCGGCGACCGCGCCTATTTCCGCGGCCATCGCGGCTACCGCCACGCGCGCCCGGGCTGGCGCCAGTATCAGGGCTGGTGGTTCCCGCCGGCAGCCTTCGCGCTCGGCGCCATCATCGGCGGCGCGATCGCGCAGCAGCCGGTCGCACCCGCGCCGCGCTACCGCACGCTCCCGCATGCGCATGTGGTCTGGTGCCAGAACCGCTACCGGTCCTACCGCGTGTCCGACAACACGTTCCAGCCCTATCAGGGGCCGCGGCGCCAGTGCACCTCGCCCTACGCCTGATTGCGGCGTGGGCTGATTTGGGAAGAGGCGGCCTCCGGGCCGCCTTTTCTTTTTGGCATCAACGGCTTGGCGCGGCTACTCGAATCGGATCGTGAGGCCCGCCAGCGGGATGCCCGAGACGCGCGTGCTCCACTCCTCGCCGGAAGCGACCGGGAAGGCGCGCGTCACGGTGCCGGTCGTCACGACGTCGCCGGCGCGGATCGGCAGTGGATGACCGCTCTCGGCCAGCCCGTCGACGAAGTGGCGCAGCGCCTCGAGCGGACCGTCGAGCACGGCGCTGCCGGTCCCCCTGTCCACCTCGACGCCGTCGCGGCTGAGCACGATCTCCACCGCTGCCAGCCGCCCGGCCAGCATCTCCGCATCCGCCTCCCCGACGGCGAGGAACGGGCCGTGGCGGAAGCGCGCATGGAGCGCCTGGGCGGCCACCGTCTCGGCCGCCGTGAAGCGCCAGGCGGGATAGACCGACTGCACGATCTCGAACCCGTGCGCGATGCCGTCGAGGCAGGAGGCGAGCGCCCGCGCGTCCATGCCCGGCTCTGGCGCGCGGGCGAAACGCACCGCGATCTCGGGCTCCAGGCGCGGCTCGCTCAGCCCCGCGAGCGACAGCCTCCCGTCGCCGATCGGGGCCACCGAACCGTCCCACATCGGCCCCCAGATCGGCGCGTGGACGTCGTACTCGTCCCAGATGCTGCGGTTGGTGAAGCCGATCTTCCAGCCGACCGGGCGCTCGCCACGCGCCATCCTCAAGTCGGCAATCCGCGCCGCGATGCGATAGGCGTCGGGGACGGACGGTGATGCCTCGCGCGCCTCGCCGATCGCCCTCTCGCCGTCGGCTGCGGCAAGCAGGAGCCGTGCCCTCGCCTCGATCTCTTCATTCCTCATCGCGCTCTGCATCCTCCTCCAGCACGTCGACGATCGCCGCCAGCGCGGCGATGATTTCTGCCTCGCCGCCGTCGACCGCCGCGCCTGCTATCGCGTTCACTTCGGCCGCGGCTGCGCGCACCGCCGGCGCAAGCTCCAGCGCCCGCGGCGTCAGCGAGACGAGCGCGCGCCGCCCGTCCTCGGGATCGGGCCGCCGCGCGATCAGCCCGTCGCGCTCCATCCGGGAAAGCGTCGCCGCCATGGTCGGCTGCTCGATCGCCGCGAGTTCCGCGAGGCGCTTCTGGGTCAGCGACTGGCCGTCGCCCAGCGCGAAGAAGATCGGCATGTGCCCGCTCGACAGCCCGTGCGGCCGCAATCGCCGGTCGATCGCCCGGGCGAAGAGCCGCGCCGCCCAGTTGGTCATGTAGCCGAGCGACTGCCGCCGGTCGAACTTCACCGGCCGGATCCCGCGGCGTATGCCAATTCCATAGCTTGCTATCCGATTACATCGCGTGCTATATATCCGCGATGATTACCGCAGAGGGCTCGGCCATGCAAATCAAGAGCACCGATCGGCGCTACGGAACGCCGGCGATCGCCTTCCACTGGGTGAGCGCGTTTCTCGTCGTCGCCATGCTGGCGACCGGGCTGATGGCCGACGAGGCCGCCGACAGCGCCGCCAAGGCCGCCTGGCTGCGGCTCCACGTGCCGACGGCCCTCGCCCTGCTTCTGCTGACGCTCGGGCGCCTTTTGTGGTGGTGGCGCTTCGACACGCGGCCGGCGCTGCCGCGCGAGATGCCTGCGCTCCAGGCGCGCGCAGCACGCGTCGTCCACCTGTTGCTCCATGTCTGCCTGCTGGTGATGCTGGCCAAGCGGCCTCGCGCTCCTGTCCGGCATCATCCCGGACGGGAGCGATGCAGCGACCTTGCCCGACTTCCGCCAGTTCCCGCCGCGCGCCGTCCATGGCCTCGTCGCCTGGCTGCTCATCGCGCTCGTTGCGCTCCACGTGGCGGCAGCGCTCTACCACCTCGTCGTCAGGCGCGACGGCATGGCCGCCCGCATGGGGCTCGGGCGGTAGGCGAGCCCTAGTCCTTTTGCTTCTCGCCCGCGCCCTGCCCGTCGGAGGAGCGGGAGCGCTCGTCGAAGCGGTCGGCGCCCTTCCTGAGGTCGGAGCCCTTCTCGGCCTCGACCTTGCGTTCCTCCTCGCGCGCGTTCTCATGCAGTCCGCGCGATGCCTCGCGGCCGGCTTCCGTCGGTGCCTTTTCCTTCGCCATCAGATCCTCCTGCGCCGCCGGAAGGCGGCTACGATCACGGAAGAACGCGACTCGCGCCGGCCATGTTCCTTCGGCTTCTTCCACGGCCCTGAACTCAGGCTAACGGGCAAGCAGATCGCGGATGCACGACCTGTTTGCATGGCCGGTCCGGCCCGTCGTTCTCGGGCCTGTCCGGAGAATCACGACCATCCCCCAGTCGCGACCGTCCGGAACATCGGTGCGGAAGGAGCGGCACCGGCGGCGACGATCGATTCACGGGACAGGCCCGAGAATGACGGAGGAGAGGCTTTGCCGGTCAACCCGAATCCACTGCGGTGCGGCTTCTTCATCCGCCCTTGTTCTGCCGCCTTCTCCGCAGCATGCTGGCGAGGGGTGGATCGATGTTCTGGCGCGACGGGATCGTCTCTGCATGGCGGCTGGGTGGGGCACTGCTCCTCCTCCTGGCGCTCTCGTCGCCGGCCTTCGCGCAGGCGCCGCTGCGCGGCGTGGCGCTGGTCATCGGCAACTCGACCTATGAGCACCTGACGCCGCTCGCCAACCCGGTCAACGACGCGCGCGCCGTCGAGGCGCTGCTCGACGATCTCGGCTTCGAGACCAGCCTCTCCTCCGACCGCGACGCAAGGCGCCTGGCGCGCGACCTGCGCGACTTCGTGGACGACGCGGAAGGGGCCGACGTCGCCGTCCTCTTCTATGCCGGCCACGGCATCGAGGCGGGCGGCGAGAACTGGCTGGTGCCGGTCGACGCCGACTTGTCGGCGCTGGATGCGGCCGGCGAGCGCTTGGTGCCGATCTCCGACATCGTCGCCCGGCTGCAGCAGACGGTGGCGGTCACGATCCTGCTTCTCGACGCCTGCCGCGACAACCCCTTCCCGCCCGGCGCGCTGGTGCGCGTGGAGGCCGGCGCCGAGCCCGTTCCGGTGGGCGAAGGCGGTCTCGCCGAGACGCGCGGCGCGCGCGCCATGCAGACCCCTGCCCCGGCCGCCGCGGAGAGCCTGGGCACCGTGATCGCCTTCGCGGCCGAGCCGGGCCACGTGGCCCTCGACGGCCCGCCCGGCGCCCACAGCCCCTACACGCAGGCGCTGCTGCGCCACTTCGACGCCATGGCGGGCGCGGAGTTCGGCTTGGTGATGCGCATGATCGGCGAGGAGGTCTATCTCAAGACCGCGGGCGCCCAGCGTCCCTGGGTCAACGAGAGCCTGCGCCGGCTGCTCTATCTCGGTACAGCACCCGAGCCGGCGGAAGGCGCCGAGGGCGAGATCCTGGCCGAGCGCCGCAGCCTGCTCGTCACCATCGCCGACCTTCCGGACATCAACCGCCTGCAGGTCGAGCGCGTCGCCGCCAGCGCCTCGGTGCCGATGGACGCGCTCTTCGCCGTGCTGCGCTCGCTCGGGCAGGAGGCGCCCACCGATCCCGGCCGACTCGACGAGCTGCTGCGCGACCAGGGAGAGCGGCTGGCGGAGATCATGGCCGAGCGCACAGCGATCACCGCCACCGACCCGGAACTCGTGCGGCTCGCTTCGCTGGCCGCCACCGCGCTCGACGAGGGAGCCCTTGAGGCGTCGCTCAGGCTCCACGACGCGGCCAAGGCGCGCGTCCAGGAGCTGTCGGCGACGATCGACGACGTCGAGGAGGAGCTGCGCCGCCGCCGGCTCGAATTCGCCGCCGTTTTCGCCGACAGCGCCGCCGCGCGCGAGCTGACCTTCGATTATGCCGCCGCGGCCGACGACTACGACGAGGCCTACGAGCAGGTCGCTCGCTGGGACGACGCGCTGGCCTGGAACTATCGCCGCCGCGGCGTCGTCGCGCGCTACCGCCACGGCGAGTATCGCGGCGAAGCGGGCGCGCTCGAGCGGCTCCTAGCAGGCTCGGCCGAACTGCTCCGCCTTGCCGGCCGCCAGGAGGACCCGCTGGCGCGCGGCGAGGCGCTGCTGCAGGTCGGCAACGTGCGCAACATCCTCGGCCGGCAGGCATCCGACAGCGGGCTGATCGAGGCGGCCATCGCAGACTATCAGGCCGCGCTCGCGATCTTCGAGGCGGGCGGCGACGCCCATGGCAGCGCCCGCGCGCGCAACAATCTGGCCCATGCGCTCACCACGCTGGGCAACAACGAGCCCGGCCCGGAGCGGCTGGAGGAAGCGATCGCGCTCTACGAGGCGCTTGCGGCCGAGGCGCCGTTCGAGGCCTCCTCCGCCGAGTGGATGATCGCCCGCCTCAACCTCGCCTCCGCCATCTCCCGCCTCGGCGAGCGCTCCGCCGACACCGCCGTGATGCGCCGGTCGATGGACATCCTCGCCGAGATCGTCGAGCGGGTCGCGCCGGAAGAGGACCCGATCCCGTGGGCGTCGAGCCAGTTCAACCTCGCCGGCACGATGCTCTTCATCGGCGAGCGCGAGGGCAACCCGCGCATGCTGGCCGACTCGGTCATCGCCGGTCAGCGCGTGCTCGAGATCTGGACGCGCGAGGCCTTCCCGCTCAACTGGGCCTCGGTCCACAACAATATCGGCAACGCCTACCAGGTGCTGGGCGTCAACCTGCCGGATGCGAACTTCCTCAAGGCGGCCGAGTACGAGTATCGCGACGCGCTGGAGGAGTGGCGCCGCGACCGCGTGCCCGGCGATTGGGCTATGGCGACAAACAACCTCGCCAACGTGCTGAAGAAGCTGGGCGATCTGGAGGACGACGAGGCGCGGCTGGCGGAGGCGATCGCCGCGTATCACGCCTGCATGGAGGTCTGGACCCGCGCCGAGATGCCGCTCTCCTGGGCCTCGGCGCAGAACAATCTGGGCGACGGCCTGGCGATCCTCGGCGCGCTGCGCGAGGACGCGGCAATGCTCGCCCAGGCGGTGGAGGCCTTCGACGCCGCGCTGTCCGAATGGACCGTCGAGCGGGTGCCCTACGACTGGTCGGTCGCGACCAACAACCGCGGCGGCGCCCTCGTCCAGTTGGGTTCCCTGACCGCCGATGCCGCCACGATCCGCGAAGGCATCGCCGACATCGAGGCGGCCTGGGCCTTCGACCGCGGCTTGGGCGAGACGGGCTACGACGCCTACTACGAAGAGCGGCTGGCCGACGCCCGCGCCCGGCTTGCGGCGGTGGGCGGATAGCGGCGGCACGGCATGATCCGGACGATCCGCAATGGAGCCACAATTTGCCGCCACGACGCCCGCCTGACGTTGCGGCAGGACCTTCCAATCTTGCTTCTCTCCCGGACCCTCCTTCTCCTCTTCGCCCTGCTCCTTTTGCCCGCCCGGGCGGCGGCCGACGAGCTGCGCGGGATCGCGCTCGTCATCGGCAATTCGGCCTACGAGCATCTGGCGCCGCTCGCCAACCCTGCCAATGACGCGCGTGCGATCGAGGCGCTGCTCGACGGGCTGGGGTTCGAGACGACGCTCTCCTCCGACCGCGATGCGCGCCGGCTGGCGCGCGACCTGCGCGATTTCGTCGAGGATGCGGAGGAGGCGGACGTCGCGATCCTCTATTATGCCGGCCACGGCATCGAGGCGGGCGGCGAGAATTTCCTCGTCCCGGTTGATGCCGACTTCTCGGCGCTCGACGCGGCGGGAGAGCGGCTGGTGCCAGTGTCGGCCCTCCTGGAGCGGCTCCAGGCGACGGTGCCGCTCGCCATCATCATGCTCGACGCCTGCCGCGACAACCCGTTCCCGCCCGGCGCGCTGGTCCGGCTGGAGGCGGGCGCCGATCCGGTGCCGATGGGCGAAGGCGGACTGGGCGAGACGCGCGGCGCGCGGCCGCTCGCCGCCCCCTCCCCGACCGCCCCCATCGAGAGCTACGGCTCGGTGATCGCCTTCGCCGCCGAGCCCGGCAACGTGGCGCTCGACGGGGCGCCGGGCGCCAACAGTCCCTACACCGCGGCCGTGCTCCGCCACCTGGAGGCGATGGCCGGCGAGGAGTTCGGCACCGTCATGCGCATGGTGGCCGAGGAGGTCTATCTCAGGACCAGCGGCGCGCAGCGGCCGTGGGTGAACGAGAGCCTGCGCCGCCTGCTCTATTTCGGCGCCGCCCCCGCAGCGCCCGAGGGCGCGGAGGGCGAGATACTCGCCGAGCGGCGGCAGCTCCTGCTCTCGATCTCCACGCTGCCCGAGCCGCGCCGCCGCCAAGTCGAGGCGGTCGCCGGCCAGGGCGGCGTGCCGATGGACGCGCTCTACGCCATGCTGAACGCGCTCGGACAGGACGTGCCCGAGGACCCGGCCGAGCTCGCCCGCCTGCTCGAGGAGCAGACGCGCTCGGTGCGCGAGCTGATGTCGGCGCGCGAGACGCTGGCGAGCGCCGACGCCGAGGTCGAGCGCCTCTCGGCGCTTGCCCGCGAGGCCGTGGCCGAGGGCGCGCTCGCCGCCGCCCGCCGCTATCTGGACGAGGCCAAGGAGCGCGTCGGCGAGCTCTCCTCCCGCCTCGACGATGCCGAGGCGATGATCCGCGACCGCCGCATCGAATATGCCGAGCTCTACGCCCAGAGCGCCCGCACGGCGCGGCTCGAGGGCGACTTCCGCGCCGCCGCGCGCGATTTCGAGGCGGCGTTCCGCGAGGTGGAGCGCTGGGACGCCTGGCGCGCCTGGATGTATCGCTACGAGACCGCCTATGCGCTCATGCAGGACGGCACGCGGCGGGGCGGCATGGCCTCCTTCCGCGAGGCGCTCGCCCATGCGCGCGCCACCGCCGCGATCCAGGAGGCCGAGGCGGCGCCGAGCGAGCGTGCCATGACGCATGAGCTGCTCGGCCGCGTCCTGCGTCATCTCGGCAACCGCAGCGCCGACGCCGGCCTGCTCGGCGAGGCGGCGGCGGAGCTTCGCGCCGGCCTGGCGCTGCTGGAGGAGCCGGTCGAGGACGGCCTGCCCGGGATCTGGGGCGAGGCATATGCGGAATGGTCTCGCCTCTCCCAGCTGCTGGGCGAGGTGCTGGTCTCGCAGGCCGAGATCGACGGCAACGCCGGCCTGATGCGCGAGGCGGCCGCCGTCCACGAGCGCGCGCTGGCGCTGCTGTCCGGCCTCGCGGTCGATCACGGCCTTTCCGACCACCGCGCCGCGCTTGGCGACGCGCTGGCGAGCCTGGCCGAGATCGAGCCCGAGGGCGACGCGGCCGACCGCGCCATCGCCGCCTTCCGCGCGGCGGCCGAGGCGCTCAATCCCGCGATCGACCTCCTGCCCTGGTATCGCGCCCGCCGCGGCCTGGCCGGCGCGATCTTCGAGCAGGCGCGCGCCCGCCACGACCTGGCGGGGCTCGAGGAGGCGCGTGCGATTCACCAGCAGACGCTCGACCGGATGGACCGCGCCACCGACCCGCATCCCTGGTCGACGCTGCAGGCGAGCCTCGCCGACGTCGCCTTCACCATCGGCAACATGAGCGACGACGCGGCCGAGCTGGAGACCGCGCTGGCGCACTACCGTCTCTCCGGCGAGGAAGCCTCCTACGAGGATTATCCTTCCGACTGGTCGATCAATTCCCGCAACATCGCGCTGACCCTGTCGCGGCTCGCCGCCGTCACCGGCGACGCCTCGCGCCTCGCCGAGGCGCGTGCGCTGCTCGCGACCGTGATCGACCGTGCCGACCGCGCCGCGCGGCCGCTCGACTGGGCGAGCGCGCACGCGCTGATGGCGACCGTCGAGCGCGCCATCGCCCTCGCCGAGGACGATGTGGGCCTGCTCCGCGCCGTCGCCGACCGCCACCGCCTCGTGCTTCAGGTCCGCACCGCCGCGAATTCGGGCGCCGACTACGCCAACAGCCAGGGCAATCTCGGCAACGTGCTCTTCGACATCGCCGCCCGCACCGCCGACGCAGCCGCCTACGACGCGGCGGTCGCCGCCCACCGCGCGGCGCTCGCCGCGACGCCGCGGGCGGTCCGGCCGCAGGCCTGGGCCGAGCGCATGGCGAGCATCGGCAATGCGCTCTACTGGAAGGCGCGGCTGGACGACGACCCGGCCGCGCTGCGTGCCGCAGCCGACGCGCTCGGCGAGGCGGCCTCGGCGCTCGACGCGGCCGCCGCGCCCGCCGTCCGGAGCGACGCCGCGAAGAACCGCGCCGACGCGCTGCAGCGCATCGGCGAGGCGGCGGAGGGGATCGGGGCGCTGCGCGAGGCGGAAGCGGCATGGCATCTGCTGCTCGACGCGCCCGCGCTCGACGACGCCACCCGCGCCGCCGCCCTCGGCGGGCTGGCGCGCACGCTGCACGTGATCGGCTACCGCGTCGAGGGCCCGGACGAGCTTCTCGAGGCAGCCGACCGCTTCGCCGCCCATGCCGCGGGCGCGGGCACGGGCATCGACCTCGCCTGGGTCCACTGGAGCATCGGCGACGCGCTCGCCAAGGCCGTCGACCGCGGCGCCGACATCGCCCTGATGCGCCGCGCGGCCGACGCCTTCGCGGTCGCGGCCGAAACCCGCCGCGCGGCGGGCAATACGACCTGGATCGCCGATGCCGAGATGCAGGCCTTCGCGCTGCAGAGGCTCGGCGTCGAGCGAGGCGATGCGCCGCTCCTGCGCGAGGCCCGCGCGGTGCTGGCCGACGTCGTCGCCGCGCGTGCCGCGGCGGGCGACGCCGATGGTTCCAGCATCTGGGCCCGCACCGCGCTTGCCGACGCCCATCTCCTGATCGCCGCGATCGAGAACGAGCCGTCGGGACTTCGCGCCGCCGTCCCGCTCTACGAAGCCCTGCTGCCGGCGCTCGAGGCGGAGCCCGACGAGCAGGCCCGCATCGCCTCCAACCTCGCCCACGCGCTCGCCGCCTCCGCGACCGACCGTGCGGAGCTCCTCCGCGCGGCCGGCATGGCGCGCGACGTCGTCGCGCAGCGCGAGGCCGAGGGCGAGGCGCTGCTCGCCGCCTTCGCCCGCCAGAGCCTCTGCGTGGCGCTGGCCGGCATCGCCGAGCACGCGGCGGACGCAGAGGCGGGCGCCGAGGCCGCCGAGACCTGCCGGCGCGCCGTCGGCGGGCTGGAGGGCCAGGTGAAGCCGTTCCAGATGGCGCCCGCGCTCGCCGCCGCCGCCCGCGCAGACGCTCTGCTCGCCCGGCTCGGGGCCGCACCTGCCGCGCGGTAGGCGCCGCAGGGGCAGGCTCTGCTTCTTACTGCGCCGGTTTCGTGTAAAGTCGCTTCTTCTTCAGCCGGAGGCAGCTGCATGGCCATCCGTCTCGCACCGCGCATCCTCGCTGTCTTCATGCTGCTGACGGCCTTCGCCGCGCCGGCGTTTGCGCAGGAAGAAGAGAGCTGCCCGCATCTTCCGGCGTTGCTCTCCGCCGCCGGGCGCCTGCTTGCCGAGCCGGCGGAAAGGCCGGCCTTCTGGCGCGACCTGCATGGCGACGATGCCGCATACCTGACCATCCGCCGCGGCGGGCTCGACGATGCAAAGGCGCGCGACCTCATCTCGCGGCTCGCGGCGCGGAGTCATCCGCCGCAGCGCATCCGCGAGCTGGCGCTCGCTTATGCCGCGCCCGCGGAGCGCATGGCCATGATCGCCGAGCTGGCGTCCGGAGCCGGCCGCGGCTCCGTCCTGCCGGAGCTTGGCCGGTCGGCGTTGCGCGCGCTCGTCGCCGAGGGCCAGGCCAAATGGCTGGTCGAGGAGATGGCGCGCTGGAAGCGCGACGATCCGGAAGGCTTCGGCAGGGCTCCCCTGTCCCACGACATCGCTTATGCCGTCGCCGACCTCGACGACGCCGCCAAGGCGGAGCTTGCCGCAAGCGCCGACGAGGCCGGCCTCTGGCTGCTCGCGGTCTCGGTCGCCTCCATGCGCGACGATCTCTCGGGCGTGCTCGAGCTGGTCGACCGGATGCCGCCGGAGGCACAGGCTTCGTGGCTGGACGCGGCCGGGAACCGCCGCCGGTGGATCGCGACCTCGCTCGGCCAGGCGGAGATGCGGCCGGAATTCAACCTCGCGGCGCAGCCGGCGGAGATACGCGAGGTCGACGCCGGCCGTCCCGCCGGGCCTGCGTTCCGCGCCATCCAGCGCCTGGTCGCGCGATACCCGGACGCCATCCTGCTCGGCGTGTCGCTCAACCAGACCGGCGAGCTGGCGCTCGGCACCGTCGTGGCGGCAACCGTGACCGGGATGATCGAGCGCGGCGAGGTCGATCCGCAAGCCGATCCCGATGCGGTGATGGCGGCCATCCTGACCGGCCTCGACCACGTGCTCGGTCGCGAGAAGCGCGAACTGCTGCTCGCCTCGTTCCACATGGCCTCGGGAACGGGCGCGCAGGGCGACCCGGCCACCGACCATGTCGACCGCGTGCTGGCGCGCGCCGCGCTCGCGCCCTTCCTGCGCGGCGAGACGCGAGCACCGCCAGAGCGCCCGCCCGTGCTGACGGCCGGCTTCGGCTGGGAGCATGCGGTCGCGCTGGCGGAGGCGCTCGCAGGCGGCGCGGCGGTCGCCGAAGAGGACCGCCTTGCCGCGGCCGACCTGCTCGCCGCCGCGGGGCGCTTCGACGAGGCGCTTTCGATGCTCGCCTCCGCCGCCGACTGGCGTCCCGCGCTCGCCCGCACGCACGAACTCATGCTGGCGCTCGACCGACGCTGCGGCGCCGTGCTCGAGCCCCTGCTCCCGATGATGCCGCCGGTCTACCGCTTCGCGCCGCGATAGCGCGTCGGCTGGGTCCGGAACCGACGCCGCGCAGGCTCGTTTGCCAGCCGGAGGAGCCGCGCATGGACATTGCGAGGACAGCAGACGTCTGGTGGAAGAACGCCGTCTTCTACTGTCTCGACGTCCAGACCTTCCGCGACGGCAACGGCGACGGCTGCGGCGATTTCGCGGGGCTGACCGAGCAGGTCGACTATCTTGCCGGCCTCGGCGTCACCTGCCTGTGGCTGATGCCCTTCTACCCGACCGCCGACCGCGACGACGGCTACGACATCACCGACTACTACGCCGTCGACAAGCGTCTCGGCAGCCTGGGCGACTTCGTCGAGTTCGTGCGCACGGCGCGCGACCGCGGCATCCGCGTGATCGCCGACCTCGTCGTCAACCACACCTCGAAGGAGCACCCGTGGTTCCAGGCCGCCCGCGCCGACCGCAACTCCCCCTATCGCGACTGGTATGTCTGGACCGACGAGATCCCCCAGGGCGGGCCGGACGGCCTCGTCTTCCCCGACGAGGAGCGATCGAACTGGGAATGGGACGAGAAGGCGGGGCAGTATTTCCTCCACCGTTTCTACAAGCACCAGCCCGACCTCAACATCGCCAATCCCGCCGTGCGCGAGGAGATCCGCCGCATCGCCGGCTTCTGGCTGGAGCTCGGCCTGTCCGGCTTCCGCGTCGACGCCGTGCCCTTCCTGCTCGAGACCGACGGCGTCGGCCCGGCGGCCGACTTCGCTCCGCATGACTGGCTGCGCGACCTGCGCGCCTTTCTCGGCCGCCGCTGTGGCGACGCCGTGCTGATGGGCGAGGTCAACCTCGAATATGAGGACGTGCGCCGCTTCTTCGGCGACGAGGGCGGCGACGAATTGCACATGTGCCTGAACTTCAACCTGAACCAGGCTTTTGCGCTGGCGCTGGTGCGCGAGGATGCCGGCGCCCTCGTCCACTCGCTGCGCGCCATGCCCTCGCTGCCGCCGGACGATTCCTGGGCGAATTTCGTCCGCAACCACGACGAATGGTCGCTCGACAAGCTGACCGAGGCCGAGCGCCAGGAGGTGTTCCGCGCCTTCGGGCCGAAGCCCGAGATGCAGCTTTTCGGCCGCGGCCTGCGCCGCCGGCTGCCCACCATGCTGGGCGGCGACCAGGCGCGCATCCGCATGGCCTATTCCCTCGCCTTCTCGCTGCCGGGCGCGCCGGTCCTCTTCTATGGCGAGGAGATCGGCATGGCGGAAAACCTCGACATTCCCGGCCGGCTCAGCGTGCGCTCGCCGATGCAATGGGCGAACGCCGTCAATGGCGGCTTCTCGAAGGCCGCGCCCGAAAAGCTCTGCCGGCCGCTCGTGCCGGGGCGCAAATGGGGCCCGCCCGGCATCAACGTGGCCGACCAGCAGCGCGACCCCGCCTCGCTGCTCGCCTTCATGGAGCTCCTGATCCGCCGCCGCCGCGAGACGCCGGAGGTCGGCTTCGGCAAGTGGAGCCTGGTGCCGGTGCCGGAGGCGGAGCTCCTGGCGCTCCGCTACGACTGGGGCCGCCGCACCGTGATCGTCGTCCACAACCTCTCGGGCCGGAAGGTCGCGACCGCGCTCGCCCTCGACGCCCGCTCGGGCGCGCGCGAGCTGGTCGAGCTCTTCGGCGCCGACAGCTTCAGGCTGGCCAGGGACGGCACGCTCTCGCTCGACCTAGAACCCCACGCCAGCCGCTGGTTCCGGCTGAACGAGATAGAGGTGCCGCAGCCGGTTTAGAGAGGCGACGCGTTCCCTCCGCCGGACCGCCTGATCGGCCTGCCGGATGCAGGGTTGCAGCCGCCGCTCCGCTGCAACCCGTTGCATGAGACAATAGATCCTGTCACATTCGTCGCGCCGACGAGGGTGACTTGGCAATGGCGCGGGGGGGCGGCAGACCAGTCTTTCGGGATGGACGCGCGGTTACGCCGCGGCCGATGAAGGCGGCCGGGACATTGCCCGCCCACGAAGACGCAACCGAGCACATTCGCCGTATCGACTCCGTCATTCAGAACGCGCGGCCGACATGGTTTGCGCAGCTCGGCGCGGCGGTCTTTGCCGGCATAACCCTCCTCGGCGTGGACGATGTCGACTTCTTCCGCGCCGCCGCCAGCACCAAGCTGCCACTGGTCAATGTGGATGTACCCGTTACCTATTTCTTCGGGGCGGGCGCGGTGGTGCTTACCGCCACCTATGTGTACCTCCATCTCTATCTGGAGCTGCTCTGGGATGCGCTCGGCCGGGCCCCACCCCGCGCCGGCAAGGATCCAGTTGCCGATCGCATCCTGCCCTGGCAGGTCGCCGAGTGGGGATTGAGAAAGAGAGACCGGCTGCGAAAGGTCAGGGTGGACAACGAGCGCAGCGCCCCGAAACGGGGCCTTTCCTTTATCGGCGACCTGACAACGGTTGCATTGGTCTGGCTGTTCGGGCTGGTCGTCATATTTGCATTCTGGTGGCGCTCGATGCCTGCGCATATTGACTGGATGTCGGTGCTTCTCGGCTGGTTGTTCGCGTTCGCCCTATGGGCCGGCTGGAGAAGCTGGCGCCGCGCCAGCCGGCTGTTGGCTGGCCATCAGACTCCGCCCCCCCTGCGGTTGCGACTGCGGTGGCTGCGCAGCCTGTCGCATCGGTGGGCGCCTGCCCGCAATGGAGCCGGCTCGTGGCTCGCCAAGAACCCAGGCGCCGCGGCAACACCCTCCGTGGCGCAGCTCAAACCCCCTGCTGGCCGATCGGCAATCGGTTGGTTTCGGCAGCGGCCCGCACTGTTCGTGACCGCATTCTTCCTCGCCGCGGCCTCGACCTCAGCCGTATCACTGGTCCGCACCGCAAGCGATCATTGGCCGGCCGCCTGGCACAAGGATTTCGGCTCGAGAGGAGTGGCTGACCTGGTCAATGATCTCCGCGGCATGTTCGACTACCTCTCCATCGCGGCCGTCGCGCGGGCGAACCTCGTCGAGAAACACATAGCCAGGCAACCCGCGGACTGGATCGGCAGGTCCGAAGCGCAAAAGGAGTATCGCGCCGCCTGGGCCAGGCGCGAGGGGTTGACCTATGCCGATCCGTTTCCCGCCATTGCGGCTCGAGAACCGGAGTTGGATTTTCAGGCCGCTTTGGCGGCTTATCGGGCAAGGGCATCGAGAACGCGCAATACGGTCGTTATGGCGGAGGGAAGATCGCCGTCCGAGCCGGATGCCGGCGCAGACCTCGATCCCTACGAAGAGCGCTCCTTCCGTTTGAGCTGGGCGCGGGAGGAAGGACTTTCCTTCGCCACACCATTTCCGGCCATTGAGCATCGCGTGCCGGACGATCAATTTGGAGCGGCTTGGCGAGAGCGCAGGAGGACCTATCTGGACGTGCTCGACAAGCCGGTTCTAGAGGGAGCCAATCTGAGGGGAGCCCAGCTGTCCCTTGCGTTCATGCCTGGGATACTGCTGCGTAGAGCGAGGCTCGAGGGCGCGGACCTCTTCGGCGCGACGCTCTGGGAGGCGAGGCTCGAAGACGCGGACCTCATCGAGGCGAGGCTCGAAGGCGCGAACCTCAGCGGCGCGAACCTCAGCGACGCGAGGCTCTGGGACGCGAGGCTCGAAGGCGCGAACCTCAGCGGCGCGAGCCTCGAAGGCGCGGACCTCAGAGGCGCGAGGCTCAGGGAGGCGAGGCTCGAAGGCGCGGCGCTCGAAGGCGCGGACCTCTTCGGCGCGGGGCTCGAAGGCGCGAACCTCAGCGGCGCGGGGCTCGAAAGCGCGGACCTCAGAGGCGCGGACCTCAGAGGCGCGAGGCTCAGCGGCGCGAGGCTCAGGGAGGCGAGGCTCGAAGGCGCGGACCTCAGCGGCGCGAGGCTCTTTGGAACGCCGATGCGGTCGCTCGATTTGAACCGCACGTCCCTCAGCGCCTCGCGATGGGTCAACTCGGCGCTGAGGCACGTGGTGATGCTCGATGTAAACATGGCAGAACTATGGGGCTTCGAGACGAGTTTCGGTGACGGCTCGGTCAAGCTACCCGTGGGCTACCCTCGTCCGTGCCAGTGGGCGGGGGAAGATGAAGTTCTATCGGACGCGCAGTTTTTCGGCCGCTGGCGCGGCTGGCTTGACGCGAATGGCAGGTTCTGGCCTTTCGACCTCCCTGAGTTCGAAGCTATCCCACCACCATCGGACTGCCGGCCAATCGGCCGCGCGGTTGCGGAGGACGAGGCGGCGGGGCGCGAATTTCCCACCGACGAAGCGATCGACTGACCGGCAGGCGAAGTGACGACCTGTTCGACGCCTGCCAGACGACCGCCCGAACAAGCGGTCCGCCGGGCGCCCGCTTCAGGAATTCAGCTCAGGCAGCACTTCTTGAACTTCTTGCCGCTGCCGCACGGGCAGGGATCGTTGCGCCCGACATCGCGGTAGGGGTTGAACGCGCCAGGCGGCTCGTCGAAGAGGTCCGGATCGGCATGTGACCTCTCCCGCTCCTCCCGCAGCGCAGCCTCGGCGCGCCTGCGGCGGAACTCTTCCGAATAGCCGTACCAGGAGGAGAGCTCGCCGATCGTCGATTCGAACGGCTGCAGGCGGCGCTCGGACCTCCAGCCGTCCGGATCGCGCTCGGCCCTGGCGAGCAGGTCCGCGAAGTCGCGGAAGGTCGCCGTCGGCTGCTCCCAGACCCGCCGGCCGGGGACGCGCACGGGAAGATGACGCCGCGCCTGCCCGGTCAGCTCCGCGAAGCGAAGGAAGGTGGCGGCTTCGGTCCACGACGAGAACCCGAAATCGTTGCGCCGCAATCTGGTCCGCGAAAAATAGGTCGCCAGGAAATCATAGGCGTGGTCGCGCCCGATCCTCCCGGTCAAGGCCGCATAGGTCCAGGCGGTGAAGCAGCTGTCGCGCACGAACTGGTCGATTGCGGTGTCGAGCATCACCCGTTCCAGCGCCGCCTGGTCCTCTCCCATCAGCGCGATCAGGATCGAGCCCACCGACGCGGTGAGCGCGTCGCCGAAGAGCTCGTCGGCCACATCGCCGGGCAAGGTCAGGACGCCGAGCAGCGGACGGAACGCACGCTCGTCGCCGATCTCGCCGAGCACATGGGCAAGCACGCACACGCAGCCCCACCGCTCGCGCGGGACGGTGCCCTCCGCGATGCCTTCGAGCAGCCGCACCGCCTCCCCGACGAAGGCCTGCGGGGCGGCAAGCGCCGCGCCGATCGCCTCCACAGGGACGGTGTCGGAACCGGCGAAGCTCTCGATGATCTGCTCGAACGTCATGCGGCTGCCTCCGGCGCGAGGAATAGCGCCTGCCGGCCGCTCCGGCCAAACGAAAAGGCACACGGCATTCGCCTATCCACCGACGACTGCAGGAGCTGCCCTGCCTTGTCCGCGGCGCCCATGCCTCCAGCCCGCCGATCGCCATGCCGGGCCGGCTCGGGAGCGTGGGCGGCCTGCGTTGCCTCGATGTCGCAAACGGAACGATGATGCGGCTTCCGCTCCGTCAGTTTGCCGGCGTCGCTGCATTCCGCGGCATCGCCACGCCGGCACCGAGGGGGAGGAGAGCTCATGTCGTCGCAAACGGATCCGATCGGGACCGCCGCCGAGTTCGACCACGGCCTGGAGGCGGGTCAGGACAATGTCCGCTTCCTCGGCCTCGACATTCACAACCCGGTCTTCTTCGTCTCGGCGGTCGTCATCATCGCCTTCGTCATCGTCACGCTGATCTTCCGCGAGGCCGCGGGACCAGCGCTGGGCGGGCTGCGGGCCTGGCTCACCTCCACCTTCGACTGGTTCTTCGTCATCGCCGGAAACCTGTTCGTCCTGTTCTGCCTGCTGCTGATCGTGACGCCGTTCGGCAGGGTCCGCATCGGCGGCGCCGACGCGGTGCCGGATTTCAGCTATGCCGGCTGGTTCTCGATGCTGTTCGCCGCCGGCATGGGCATCGGCCTGATGTTCTTCGGCGTGCTGGAGCCGATGTACCACTTCAACAATCCGCCGCTCGGCCTGGCGGCGCCGGTCGGCGCGGACGGCGCGGTCGTCGCGGCCGCGGCCGAACAGGCGCGCGAGGCCGCCATGGCCGCCTCGATCTACCACTGGGGCCTGCATCCCTGGGCGATCTACGCCGTGGTCGGCCTGTCGCTGGCCCTCGCGGCCTACAACAAGGGCCTGCCGCTGTCGGTCCGCTCCGCCTTCTATCCGATCTTCGGCGATCGCGTGCGCGGCTGGATCGGCCACGCGATCGACACGCTGGCCGTCTTTGCGACGCTGTTCGGGCTCGCGACCTCGCTCGGCTTCGGCGCCGAGCAGGCGATCGCGGGGCTGAACTTCCTCTACGGCATACCGGTGACCGACACCGCCAAGGTGCTGCTCATCATGGGCATCACCGCGGTCGCGATCGTCTCGATCGTCGCGGGCCTCGAGGCCGGCGTGAAGCGGCTGTCGGAAATCAACATGGTGCTCGCCGTCCTCCTGCTCGCCTTCGTCTTCGTCATCGGGCCGACAATGGAGATCGTCACCGGCTTCTTCGCCAACACCGTCTCCTATCTCGCCTGGCTGCCGGCGCTGTCCAATCCGGTCGGCCGCACGGATGCGGATTTCCTGCATGGCTGGACCACCTTCTACTGGGCGTGGTGGATATCCTGGTCGCCCTTCGTCGGCATGTTCATCGCGCGCGTGTCGCGGGGCCGCACGGTGCGCGAGTTCATCGTGTGCGTGCTGATCATCCCGACCATCGTCTCGATCTTCTGGATGACGAGCTTCGGCGGCACGGCGATCCACGAGTTCCTGACCGAAGGCTACGAGGGCGTGCAGCAGACGGTCGTCGCCTACACGCCCGAACTGTCGCTCTTCCGCATGCTGGAGCCGCTGCCGCTGGCCGGTCTGACCTCGCTGATCGGCATCGTCCTGGTGATCGTGTTCTTCATCACCTCGTCGGATTCCGGCTCGCTGGTCATCGACACAATCACCGCCGGCGGCAAGACCGACGCGCCCGTCGCCCAGCGCATCTTCTGGGCGACCTTCGAGGGGCTGGTGGCGATCGTACTGCTGCTCGGCGGCGGCCTCGTGGCGCTCCAGGCGGGCAGCGTCGCGACCGGGTTCCCCTTCGCCTTCCTGCTGCTCCTGATGATGGTGGCGACCTGGAAGGGGCTGGCCAGCGAGCCGCGGTGAGGCGGGCAGCGCCTGCGGCGGCTGGCCGGCGCACAGGACGGCCCGGCCGAGGACACCAGCGCGCCGGTATGCTACAGGCGCGCGCGGCGTGAGGGGGCGACTGTCGTCGGACCCCTTCCCGGGAGCCGTTTCCACCGAGTTGCTGACGCCGCCGGCTCTTGCCGCGCAGACGCGTTTGCAACCTGCAAGCAAGCGACGCAAGGTCATGGAGCGGAACGGGGTCGTTGGGGATGGCGGAGCCAGCGAGGGGGGTCGAACACTCGTTCCTCCGCGCGTCTCGCCAGACGGCGTCACGCCCCCTCCCAAATCCCCCACTTCCCGCCCGTCGGGGGTTCCCTCCCCCGCCATCCTCCCCTATAGAGCGCGCCTAGCCTCATTTTTCGCCCGCGCGCGCCGGCCGGTTCCGTCCGTCCCGGCGCTTGGCGCAGGCCCGAACCAGACGGACTCCTATGCCCAGACGCACGGACATCAAGTCGATCCTGATCATCGGGGCCGGCCCCATCGTCATCGGCCAGGCCTGCGAGTTCGACTATTCGGGCACCCAGGCCTGCAAGGCGCTGAAGGCGGAAGGCTACCGCATCATCCTGGTCAATTCGAACCCGGCCACGATCATGACCGATCCGGAGCTGGCCGACGCGACCTATGTCGAGCCGATCACGCCGGAGGTGGTGGCAAAGATCATCGCCAAGGAGCGGCCCGACGCGCTTCTCCCCACCATGGGCGGGCAGACGGCGCTCAACACGGCGCTCTCGCTCCGGCGCATGGGCGTGCTCGAGCGCTACGGGGTCGAGATGATCGGCGCCAATGCGGAAGCGATCGACAAGGCCGAGGACCGGGCGCTGTTCCGCGAGGCGATGGCGAAGATCGGGCTCGAGACGCCGCGCTCGATGCTCGCCAACGCCACCGCCGTGAAGGACGAGGACAGGCAGAAGCACGAGGCCGCGCGGGCGGAACTGCGCGGGAAGCTTTCCGGCGACGCGCTCGATGCGGCGCTCGACGAGCTGGAGACAGAGTGGAACCTCGGCGAGGGCGACCGCAAGCAGCGCTACATGGCGCATGCGATGGGCGTCGCCGCCCAGGCGCTCGATGCGGTCGGCCTGCCGGCCATCATCCGCCCTTCCTTCACGCTTGGCGGCACCGGCGGCGGCATCGCCTACAACCGCGCCGAGTTCTTCGACATCGTGCAAAGCGGCCTCGACGCCTCGCCGACGACGGAGGTGCTGATCGAGGAAAGCGTGCTCGGCTGGAAGGAGTACGAGATGGAGGTCGTCCGCGACAAGGCGGACAACTGCATCATCGTCTGCTCGATCGAGAACGTCGACCCGATGGGGGTGCACACGGGCGATTCGATCACCGTCGCGCCGGCGCTGACCCTGACCGACAAGGAATACCAGGTGATGCGCAACGCCTCGATCGCGGTCCTGCGCGAGATCGGCGTCGAAACCGGCGGCTCGAACGTCCAGTTCGCCGTCGACCCCGAGACCGGCCGCCTCGTCGTCATCGAGATGAACCCGCGCGTCTCGCGCTCGTCCGCCTTGGCGTCGAAGGCGACCGGCTTCCCGATCGCCAAGGTCGCCGCGCGGCTTGCCGTCGGCTACACGCTGGACGAGCTCGACAACGACATCACCGGCGGCGCGACGCCCGCCTCGTTCGAGCCCTCGATCGACTATGTCGTGACGAAAATCCCGCGCTTCGCCTTCGAGAAGTTTCCGGGCGCCGAGCCGGTGCTGACCACCGCCATGAAGTCGGTCGGCGAGGTGATGGCGATCGGCCGCACCTTCGCCGAATCGCTGCAGAAGGCGCTGCGCGGGCTGGAGACCGACCTGACCGGGCTGGACGAGATCGAGATCCCCGGCTTTCAGCCGGGCGGCGACGCGTCGGAGAACCGCAACGCGATCCGCGCCGCGCTGGGCACGCCGACGCCCGATCGGCTGCGCATGGTCGCGCAGGCGATCCGCATGGGCACCTCGCTGGCCGACGTCCATTCCATGTGCCGCATCGACCCGTGGTTCCTGGAGCAGATCGAGGCGATCATCGCGATGGAGGAACGCGTGCGCGCCCACGGCCTGCCGCAGGACGCGCAGAACCTCAGGATGCTGAAGGCGATGGGCTTCTCCGACGCCCGCCTCGGCTCGCTGTCGTCGACCTCCGCCGAGGCGGTCGCGCGGCTGCGCGGCAGTCTCGACGTCCACCCCGTCTACAAGCGCATCGACACCTGCGCGGCCGAGTTCGCCTCGCCGACGGCCTATATGTACTCGACCTACGAGACGCCTTTCGCGGGCACGCTCGCCGACGAGGCGCAGGTCTCGGACGCCAAAAAGGTCGTCATCCTCGGCGGCGGTCCGAACCGGATCGGCCAGGGCATCGAGTTCGACTATTGCTGCTGCCACGCGGCCTTCGCGCTCGCCGAGGCGGGCTTCGAATCGATCATGGTCAACTGCAACCCGGAGACCGTCTCGACCGACTACGACACGTCGGACCGGCTCTATTTCGAGCCGCTGACGCCCGAGGACGTGCTCGAGATCCTGCGCGCCGAGCAGGCACGGGGCACGCTCCACGGCGTCATCGTCCAGTTCGGCGGCCAGACGCCGCTGAAGCTTGCGGACGCGCTGGAGCGGGCCGGCATCCCGATCCTCGGCACCGCGCCCGACATGATCGACCTCGCCGAGGACCGCGACCGGTTCCAGAAGCTGCTGGTCAAGCTCGGCCTGCGCCAGCCGAAGAACGGCATCGCCTATTCGGTCGAGCAGGCGCGGCTCGTCGCCTCCGAGCTCGGCTTCCCGCTGGTCGTGCGCCCGTCCTACGTGCTCGGCGGCCGCGCCATGCAGATCATCCACGACGAGCAGATGCTGCAGACCTATCTGCTCGACATCGTGCCGGGCCTTGTGCCGGAAGAGATCCGCCAGAAATACCCGGCCGACAAGACCGGCCAGATCAACACGCTGCTCTCCAAGAACCCGCTCCTCTTCGACACCTATCTGACCGAGGCGACCGAGGTGGACGTCGACGCGCTCTGCGACGGCAACGACGTCCACGTCTCCGGCATCATGGAGCATATCGAGGAGGCCGGCATCCATTCGGGCGATTCGGCCTGCTCGCTGCCGGTCCATTCGCTCGCCCCCAGCCTCGTTTCCGAGCTCGAGCGCCAGACGGCCGCACTTGCGAAGGCGCTCCATGTCGGCGGGCTGATGAACGTGCAGTACGCCGTCAAGGACGGCGAGGTCTATGTGCTGGAGGTGAACCCGCGCGCCTCGCGCACGGTCCCCTTCGTCGCCAAGACGATCGGCCGTCCGATCGCCAAGATCGCGGCGCGCATCATGGCGGGCGAGAGACTCGATGCCGCCTGGAGCCACTATGGCGACCGGCCGGATCTCCAAAAACTCGGCCATGTCGCGGTCAAGGAGGCCGTCTTCCCCTTCGCCCGCTTCCCCGGCGTCGACACGCTCCTCGGCCCCGAGATGAAGTCGACCGGCGAGGTGATGGGCCTCGACCGCGATTTCGCGCTCGCCTTCGCCAAGAGCCAGCTCGGCGCCGGCGTCGACCTGCCGCGCTCGGGCACGCTTTTCGTCTCCGTCCGCGACGAGGACAAGAAGGGCGTGCTGCCGGCCGTCTCGCGGCTTGCCGGCCTCGGCTTCCGGGTGCTCGCGACCGGCGGCACCCAGCGTTTTCTCGCCGAGAACGGCGTCGCGGCCGAGAAGGTCAACAAGGTCCTCGAAGGCCGCCCGCACATCGAGGACGCGATCCGCAACCGCCAGGTCCAGATCGTCTTCAACACGACCGACGGCCAGAAGGCGGTCTCGGACTCGAAGTCGCTGCGCCGCGCCGCCCTGATGCAGAAGGTGCCGTATTATACCACGCTGTCGGGCATGAAGTCCGTCGCCGAGGCGATCGCGGCGCTGAAGGCGGGGAGTTTGGAGGTGCGGCCGCTGCAGGGGTATTTCGGGTAGGCGCCCTTACCCTCCCCTTATCCTGAGCTTGCCGAAGGAGGGGAGGGTTGATCCGCGCAGCGGATCGGGGTGGGGGTGGCAGCGGCAGCGCGCGGCCGCCGAAGCACCCCCTCACCGATTTGCTTCGCAAACCACCTCTCCCCCTGCCCGGGGGAGAGGAGCCCAGGCTGGAAAAGCGCCGGCATCGTGGCAGCATCTCTCCTCTCCCCTTTTTGGGGGAGAGGTGTCACGCGAAGCGTGACGGTGAGGGAGCGGCAGGAGGCGGTGCGCTGCCCTTGCCAAGTCCCGTCCAGCCCGCTTCTATCTGGCGGGGGACGCGCACATGTACCTGATCCGGAACGAACGTCTCAAGCTGTTCGCCACCTATCTGAACGGCCTGGGCATCGCAGTCTTCGCCGTGGGCGGCCTGGCGCCAGTCCTGTCGATGCTCAACGGCACCCTCCCGGCGTCCTCCACCGTCATCGTCGCCATCGTGGGCACGATTTGTTTTCTGGTGTCCGCGGCGCTACATTATGCAGGCAGTCTGGTCGTGAAAGGCCTTCGCCAATGACCACGCTCGAGATTCTGTCGCTGCTCCTCATGCCTGCGTCCGCACTTGTGATCGCAGGGATCGGCCTCTACCTGACCCGCCACACCCGCCGTCATCCGCAGCCGGGCGAATAGCGCCGCCACGTCAGGGGACGTGTTCGACACCACCGCCGGCGGCGCGGCAGCGTCTCACCTCTCCCCCTCCCAGGGGGAGAGGTGTCGCGCGAAGCGTGGCGGTGAGGGGGTGGCAGAGGCCGCGCGCGACGCCTTACCTCCCCCTTGAGGGGAGGTCGGCGAACGCAGCTCGCCGGGTGGGGTCGCTGCGGCCGCGCGCCGGCGCCCATCTCTCCCCCTTGCGGGAGAGAAAGCGATTTCGGCAGCTTGGCGGAGCTCGGCCAATGGCCGATCTTCACGGTGGTAAGTGTTAGAAATCGCGAGAGAGGGTAAGGATGTCAACCCAGTTTCGATCCAGAACCGCCGTGAGAGGCCGCTCGCATAAGCCTACAAGCTCACATCGACAGTATCTCGTCCGACATCTCTCTCGCCTTCCGGTTGTTTCTCTTTATCTCGTCCATCATTCTTTTGACATGAACCGCCCTCGCTTTGCTGCGGCTTGCCAGGCTTTCAAGCAAGGGCAGTTCTCGATGCCAGTCGAAATCCGCCAGCGATACCACTTCCGACCTCAAGTCGTCGCCTACTGGCCAACTGACCCTCATCTCCTTCGAACTAGCGTCGATCTCGACATCTATGAAAGTCGCCTCCACCCTGAGCCGATGCCGCCTCCGAAGCCAATCACCGAGATTCCGAAAAGACTCGTTGATGGGATGATTCTCGTCAACGGCAAGCATCTCTTTGGGAGCTCTATCCTTAAACATCGAATAGGCTATGTTAACAAAGGTATAGGAACTCAGCTCACTAATAGCATGATACATATTCGGGGAGTATGTGTGTTCTTCAACATAGAACCCTAGCTCCACTTTCATATCGAGGAGAGAGAGTATTTCCAACGCATCAGAGGTCTTCAAGAGTCGAGCGACATAGGCCTCATGAACCTTGTATTCGGGAAGGAGATAGAAGTCGCCAATTGCTTGAGGATTGATTGCTCGCGCCATTGACAGGACCGAGTCCGACTCCCGATTGGGGATTCTGGGAAGTAGTTTTTGAAGAGAGCCGAGGAAGAAGTGCGAAATGGCATACGCTGCAAAGTATTCCTGGAAAGACCTGTGTATAAACGTATATTGATCACCGTCCTTAAACATCATGTTAACAGCGTCTGTTGAATCAACCAAAAAGTCATTAGGAACGCATTCAGCATTGGCGCGCGTAATGGCTCTCTGTACATAATCTAAGCAAGCCTGTTCATTGAACGAATGCCGCATATCGGCATATGTTGCAAGACAAAAGAAAGAGAAAATCTCCATGAACTGCTGTTCGCTGAGGTTCAACCGGCGCTTGCGCTGGAAACCTTCCTTGCTTGCATCGTGAAGCGTGAACAACGTCTGAAACGCATACCTATAGAATATATGAACATTGTCTGGAATATGACGTATCTGAAGATACGTCATCAACATCATGAGCGTCAAAAGTGGTGTGGCAAAAAAGCCTTTGTATTTTTCATACCTTTTTTCAAATATATTCGCCACAAACTCTTTTTTTGTTTCCCGGTCGAAATCCACCTTTGAAATGACTTCTCTCGTTTGATCTTTCTCAAACGGCATCGCTCTATATACATGAAGGGGATTATCCCCTTGACACAAGTACGAGCCGTGCCCTATAGAGGGGCATGAGCAAGAGCAAAGCCCCCGAATTCAACGTCCGCGACTTTTTCAAGCGCTTCCCCGATGATGAGGCTTGCCTCAATCACATCATGGACGTGCGCTTCGGAACCCGCCACGTCTGCCGCAAGTGCGGAGTGGAAAGCACCTTCCACCGCATGAGCGACCGGCGGGCCTTTGCATGTGCGGCCTGCGGCGACCACGTTTACCCGACTGCCGGGACCGTGTTCGAGGATACCCGCACCCCGCTCCAGCTCTGGTTTTATGCGATCTATCTGTTCGTCACGACGCGCCACGGCGTTTCCGGCAAGGAACTACAGCGGCAGCTTGGCGTGACCTACAAGACGGCATGGCGCATGGGCATGAAGATCAGGGAGCTGATCGGCTCGGTCGATGCCTTCGAATTGCTCCAGGGTCACGTCGAGATGGATGAGACCTATGTCGGCGGTCGCCGCCCCGGCAAGCGTGGTCGCGGCGCTGACGGCAAGACGATCGTCATGGGCATGAAGCAGCATGGCGGGCCGATCCGTACCGTCATCATCCCCAACGTGAAGAAGCCGACGCTTCGGAACGTGGTGCTGCGGAACGTCAAGCCGGGTTCGGTCGTGTCGACCGACGAACTCGTGTCCTATGGCTTACTGACTGATGATGGCTACGTGCACGGCACCGTGACGCATTCGGAGAAAATCTGGCGCGGCTACGATGTGCACACTCGCCAGTTCCATTCGACCAACAGTGTTGAGACCTTCTGGGGCCTGTTCAAGCGGTCGGTTCGCTCGACGCACATTCACGTGTCGAACAAGTACATGGACCGCTACCTTGCGGAGTTCACTTTCCGGTCGAACCACCGGGAGAAGCTGAACGCGATGTTCGATCTGATCGTAGCGAAGGTTTGATCACCTTCTCTGCGGCCTTGAAGAAGGCCCTTTCGTCGGCCGGCCCAACGCCGGCCGCTTCCGCTTGGCGGATAAATTCCTCCAAGCGTCCGGATTTCAACGCTTTCGCAAGCGACAAGTGAGACTGTTCCATATGCCCAAAATGCCATCTTGCGCGTTTTGACGCAAGGAATAGGCTACCCAATCGGGAGAAGGCGATGTCTGGCGCTGAGTCGATCAATGTGATCGCAGCATTCACTGAAGATCAGGCTGCACGCCTGACGGGCGTCAGCCGACGGCAACTTGCATCGTGGGACAGATCCAAGTTTTTCGTTCCTAGCATTGATTTCGGCGACCGAGGCCGTCCGTATGGCCGCCTCTATTCCTTTCGCGATCTTCTGTCGCTGCGAGTGCTGAACCAGCTACGCAACGAGACGCGGGTATCCTTTCCGCACCTGCAAGAGGTGAAGGAGGAACTAGCGCACCTTGGCGATGACAAATGGGTGAAGAGCACGCTGTATCTGCGGGGCAAGAAAGTTGTCATCGAACGCGATGACGAGACCCGGTTCGAAGCTGGCTCTGGGCAAGAGGTTTTCCAGATTCCGCTCCGAGTGGTCGTCGGTGGCATGCACGAGCGCATCAAACAACTCGGGTCTCGCGACGCGGGGAAGATCGGCCACATCGAACGCAAGCGCGGCGTCGCTCATAATCAGGCGGTGATCGCTGGAACGCGCATACCCGTAAGCAGCGTAAAATCGTTCGTGGAGGCGGGTTATTCGATTGACCAAATCAAGCGCGAATACCCGTCCCTGACGGAGGACGACATTCGCGCGGCGATAGCCTACGATCAGGCCGCGTGACGGCGGGGCAACAGACCTTTCGAGTTCTTTTGGACGCCGGAGTTCCGGTATCTGTGGCAGACGTTTTCACAACCTATCGCCACACGGTCATTCGCTACGAGCAGGTTTTGATGGAACAGGCCGCCGATCGGCTTGTCTGCGTCACCGCCCTCGCAAACGACGCCGTCTTAGTGGCGATAGATAAAGACTTCAATCAACTGGCGAAGCGCTACGGCGTCACGCCGACCGGCGACAGATACGACGACTTGAGCATCATACGGCTTGGATGCAACGAGGTGCTGGCGTCCAAGCGGCTGGATCAAGCTATGCCACTCATTCATATGGAATGGTCCTTCGCCCTGAAAAAGAAAGCGAGGCGCATGTGGGTGGATGTGGGGCCGCACTTCATTCGCACCAATCGCTAGGCGATCTGAGTCAATCTGACGCACCCGGTTAACCCTTCCTTAACCTTATGATTCTGCCATGCTTTTTGCCGCAACAGAGAGGCGAATCATATGGACGCGACCTACCACCTGAACGGCGGCTTCAAGCCGACCATGAAGCGTTTTGCCGATCTGGCCGGGCCGGACTACTTCCCCACACCGGCATGGGCCACCCATGCGCTGATGGATAGCGAGACGTTCGAAGGAGAGATTTGGGAATGCGCTTGCGGCGACGGCGCCATGTCGAAGGTGCTGGCCAGCAGGGGCAATCCGGTGCGCAGCTCCGACCTCTATAACAGGGGCTTCGGCGACGCAGGCGTTGATTTCACCGCAGCCGATACGCCGGCCGACAACATCGTCACGAACCCCCCCTATAACAGCGCAGAGGGCTTCGTCCGCAATGGCGTTCGGCTCGCTCGGAAGAAGTTCGCACTCCTGTTGCGGCTGGCATTCCTTGAGGGAGCCAACCGCGCTCAGACGATTTTTACTGATTGCCCGCCGTCGCGGGTCTGGGTCTTTAGCGAACGCATCACCTTCTATCCGGCCGGCGCGGTGCAGGCAGGCTCGGGCACTACCGCTTACGCGTGGTTCGTCTGGGACAAAGAAGCCATCGGCCAGACGGAACTGCGATGGCTCCAGCCTGGATATAAGGCCCGCTTCGCTAGGGCCGCTTGAAGCCTCCTTTGATCGGGACAAGGTGCCCGTCATAGATCAGGTTTCCGGGCTGGTCCTGGTGAGACTTGATATTGCGCACGATCTGAGAGAACCGATCGTCATTCCGTCCGTCTAGGAGTGCTTCATCCTCTGGGCTCAGCGGCATGCGCTTGCGCAGCTCCGCTATGAGCTTGGTGGTGCTGATCTCCTTGTTCGGCTCAGCGTCAATAATCTTCAAAACTTCGTTGCGGATATCAGCCTCGCCGATGCGGCCGGGTTTTCTTGCCATGCTGCTGCCCTCCCACGTTGCAGGGGCTCAGAATGACTCCAACTTCCGGCTTAAGCAAGAACTTGCTTCAAGGGGATAATCCCCTACATGAAACTCTTGCCAAGAGCTGAATCGGTCGTCGAAGCGACTTGAGATTACGAAGCCGCACCTCCGATGGATATGAGAGATGTCCAGTATCTGCCTCTGAATATCGTTCTTATATTCTTCCGGAATTTCATCAAAGCCGTCCAATATAAACACGAATCGGCCATCTGCCATCATAGACTTAAAAATCTCCTCAGTGAGAATATGATCGTCGCCTGAAAGAGTGAGCCTAAGATAGGCCATAAGATTCTTGTTGGTAATGTCATTTATCTTCCTAAGCTCGAAGAATAGTGGAATCTTTCCAGCAGGATTGTTGAACATGCTAATAAATAGGTACTTACAAAATATCGTTTTCCCAATCCCCCCAAAACCCGTAACGACAACGCGCATTGTATCTCTAACATTCTGACACAACGTATCGTCGTTTACTATTATCTTTCCGCATCTAAACTTTGTCTTCACATATATTTCTGGTAGATGGACGGGATTATCTTTATTTATTATGGTTTTTACGCTCGTGCATGATTGAAACGTCCGATCCAAGTATGGAGAAAGCTCTCAAAGTAGCGATGGTATTTCTTGTGTATGGCCTTCTCAACAGATGAATAAAGTGCCTTGAGAAAATCCTTTGCCAAGGCCGTGCCCGTAGCCGCCAATACCCGATTCGCGTCGATCTCACTCATCCACCTCTCCCATTGTCCCCAGCAGATGTTAGCGGACAACCGTTATACGCTCAATACGGGGCCGCAGTTCATGGGTGAACGCTCAAGCGCTACTGTACGCGCAGCAAATGCCAACGTACTCATCTTACCGGACATGCAAGCTAATATTGGGTAAGGAGAGCCGCAGAGTATTTACGACTCCCTCTCGTGCCCTTGTCCCTCACCCCGCCCACTCCCGATACTCCTTGAGCAGCCCCTCCACCTCCTCGTTCCGCGGAAATTCCTCGAAGCTCCGCACCGCCCCCGTCTCGGCAAACGGCAGCTTCGTGCTGGCAAAAGTCTCCATGAAGGGGCGGAACCAGCTTATGTCGTCGAGCATGGTCGGGCGGACGTTGACGAAGGGCAGGCCGGCGGGCCGCGTGAACATCCACGTCATGCAGTCCGGGCAGAAATGGTGCGCGAGCTCGGGCGCCTTCATCCCGCCGATCGCGGTCTCGCCCCGCGTCACCTCGAAGCCGTCGGCCGGCACCATCGCGGTCAGCGAATAGGCGCTCGCCGCCATCTTCTGGCAGCCGCGGCAATGGCAGGCGGCGGTGCAGATCGGCGCCGCGGTGATGCGGATTGCGACGCGGCCGCAGCGGCAGGAACCGGAAAGGGGAAGCGGGATCGACGGCATGGCGGGTCTCCTTCGCCGCCACCATAGCGCGATTCCCGCAGTCGTCCCGCGCCGTCATCCGGCGTCGTTCGGCGGTGCCTGTCCGGGATCCTGCCCGAACATCGTGGCCGCGCGGGGCGGCGCCTTCCCTTCTCCCCTTGTGGGAGAAGGTGGCCGACCAAGCGGGGCGCTTCGCAGAAGCGGCCGGCGCGGGGAGGTCGGATGAGGGGTTGCGGGCGCGACGTCACCGGTTGCATGGCGGTCGCAGCATCGGAGAGGGCGGCGCTTGGCCAACCCCTCATCCGACCTCGCTTCGCGAGGCCACCTTCTCCCACAAGGGGAGAAGGAGGGCGGCACCGGGGCCTGCCCGAACATCGCGGCCGCGCGGGGCGGCGCCTTCCGTTCTTTCCTTGCGGGAGAAGGTGGCCGGCCAAGGCGGGCGCTTCGCAGAAGCGGCCGGCGCCGGGCGGTCGGATGAGGGGTTGCGGGCGCGACGCGGCCGGTTGCATGGCATTCACGCGTTGGGAAGGCGGCGCTCTGGCCAACACCCCTCATCCGACCTCGCTTCGCAAGGCCACCTTCTCCCACAAGGGGAGAAGGAGGGCGGCACCGGGGCCTGCCCGAACATCGCGGCCGCGCGGGGCGGCGCCTTCCGTTCTTTCCTTGCGGGAGAAGGTGGCCGGCCAAGGCGGGCGCTTCGCAGAAGCGGCCGGCGCCGGGCGGTCGGATGAGGGGTTGCGGGCGCGACGCGGCCGGTTGCATGGCATTCACGCGTTGGGAAGGCGGCGCTCTGGCCAACACCCCTCATCCGACCTCGCTTCGCAAGGCCACCTTCTCCCACAAGGGGAGAAGGGGGGCGGCATCCGGGATCCTGCCCGAGCATCGCGGCCGCGCGGGGCGGCGCCTTCCCTTCTCCCCTTGTGGGAGAAGGTGGCCGACCAAGCCGGGCGCTTCGCAGAAGCGGCCGGCGCCGGGCGGTCGGATGAGGGGTTGCGGGCGCGACGCGGCCGGTTGCATGGCAGTCACGCGTCGGGAAGGCGGCGCTCTGGCCAACACCCCTCATCCGACCTCGCTTCGCGAGGCCACCTTCTCCCACAAGGGGAGAAGGA
>VFQR01000383.1_pt1 | contig 68889 bp, 50 predicted proteins | sample 3512321 | NCBI WGS metagenome assembly VFQR01 (sample SAMN10412374, study PRJNA504923) | tailings metagenome | isolation source: Relicate 3 Philex TSF1 revegetated site | place: Philippines: Tuba, Benguet | collected 2017-08-29 | reverse complement strand
GGGCGAGCGCCTCGTGCGAGGCTGGCTCGACGAGGCGGCGGCTTGCCGGCGCACTCCGGAGCCGGTGTCAGCCCTGCGCGTCGCCCTCCAATGCGGCGGATCGGACGCGTTCTCCGGCATCTCCGGCAACCCGCTCGCGGGCGCAATCGTGCACGAAGTCATCAGGCACGGCGGGGCGGGCAACCTCTGCGAGACCGACGAACTGGTCGGAGCGGAAGCCTACCTGCTGCGCAATGTGCGCGATGCCTCCACCGCGCAGGCCCTGTTGGACACGATCGCCTCCTTCGAGCAGCGGCTGTCGTGGCATGGCGTGACGGCCGAAGCCAATCCGTCGGCGGGCAACAAGCTGCGCGGACTCTACAACATCGCGCTCAAGTCGCTCGGCGCGGTGCACAAGAAGGATCCGCGCACGCGCATCGAGCACGTCATCGACTACGCCCGGCCCATGGTGGCACCCGGTTTTCATTTCATGAACAGCCCGGGCAACGACCTCGAAGGCATCGCGGGCCAGGTCGCGGCCGGCTGCACTCTGTTTCTCTTCGTCACGGGCAACGGTTCGATCACGAATTTTCCGTTCGTGCCGACGCTGAAGCTGACCACGACCACCCGGCGGCATACCCTGTTGCAGCACGAGATGGATCTCAACGCCGGCCGTTACCTCGACGGCGAGGCGATGGAGACCCTTGCGGCGGAGGGGTTCGAGCTCCTGCTCGAAACCGCCTCGGGTCGGCGGACGAAGGGCGAGCTTGCCGGACACTCCCAGGTCTCCTTGTGGCGCAACTGGCGCCAGACGGACGCCTCGCGGCTGCCGGAACTCCAGCGCCGCCGGGAGCCGGACGGAAAACCGCTCGTGACGATCGAAACGCTCGGACCGGAACCGGCCGGAGTTGGCGATACGGTGGCGTTTCCGGCGTATTCACTGGGCCATGACCGCTGGGCGACGGAACGCGTGGGGCTCGTGCTCCCGACGAGCCTCTGCGCGACCCAGGTGGCGCGGATGGCGGCGGAGCGCCTGACCGCCTCCGGACTCGGCCGGCCGCAAGGCATCTCCCGTTTCGTTGCCCTGGTGCACACGGAAGGCTGCGGGTTCGGCGGCGAGACGATGCACCAGCTGTTGCACCGGACGTACCGCGGTTACGCCACGCACCCGAACGTGGCGGCGGCGCTGTTGCTGGAGCACGGCTGCGAGAAGGTGCCGAACGACGTCATGCGCCGCCAGTTCGAGGCGGCGGGCATTCCGCTCGAACGCTTTGGCTGGGCCAGCGTGCAGCTCGACGGAGGCATCGACAAGGTGCTCGGACGCATCGAGAGCTGGTTCGGCGCCGCGCTGGCCGCTCGTCCGCTCACGGCCATGGCGACGGCGGACCTGGGGATGCTGTGCCTCGGGCTGCAGAGCAGCGGCGGCCACTCCGCGGGGGCGTCCGCGATGCTGGCTGAGTTGGCGCGGCTCGTCGTGGCCGCCGGCGGATCCGTGCTGATCCCGGCATCGGATGGCCTGCTGCGGCAGCCGGCGTTCGCCGACGGCCTGCTGGGCGGACATCCCCCGCGGGCGTCACTCGCGTATGGGCAACCCCGCCTGCAGTCGGGCTTGCACCTGGTCGACACCGAGAGCGAAGACTGGTCGGAGAATCTCGCTGCGCTCGGGGCCTGCGGAGCCCACCTGTTCGCCACCCTGGTGTCCGGCCATGTGCACGAGGGCCACGCGCTGCTGCCGGTGCTGCAATTTTGCGAAGCATCGGCGCACGGCATCGCGCCGGACGAGACCGACGGGGTTCTTTCGTCCGACCCGAGCGAGGCGCTGAAGCAGGTGCTGGAGCGGGTGACGGCGGTCGCGGGGCGCACCTACGTGCCGGTGGCCACGCGCCTGGGCTTGGGCCATTTCCAACTCGGACGCGGTTTGCTCGGCGTTTCGACCTGATCTGGGTTTGCCACGGAGGCGGGGTGGCCTTTGCCTCATTCGTCTTACCCCCGTTTGCCGGACCCCGCGCCCACCCGGCGCGATGGTAATCCCACCTCAATCATCATGCTCCCGTCCTCCGTCTCTCGTCGCCAGTTCTTGAAGTACTCCGCCTTGGCCGCGGCTCCGTTCATCCTGCCCGGACGCGTCTGGGCCCAGGCCAGCGCGCCCGGCCGGCGCCTGACGCTGGGCTGCATCGGCATGGGCAAAATGATGCAATCCCATCTGGGCGCCTTCCTGCGGCGCGACGATGTTGAGGTGGTTGCCGTCTGCGACGTGGACACCACCCGGCGCGAAGACGCACGGGATCGGGTGCAGAAGGCCTACAGCGAGGCGGCCGGCACCACGTATCGCGGCGTCACGGTCCACAACGATTTCCGGGAGGTCATTGCCCGCTCCGACATCGACGCGGTGGTCATCGCCACCCCCGACCACTGGCACGCCTACATCGCAATCGCCGCGGTCAATGCCGGGAAGGACGTCTACTGCGAGAAGCCGCTCACCTACAACATCCGCGAGGCGGTCGAGTTGATGAAGGCGGTTCGGCGGACCAACCGGGTGCTTCAGACCGGCTCGCAACAGCGATCGCAGAAGGAGTTTCGTGTGGCTGCGGAGCTGGTGCGAAACGGCGTGATCGGACGCCTCACGGCTGTGCACGTTTCCTTTGGCGACCCGGCGTCGCGGTACGACAAGCCGGCGGAGCCGTTGGAGCCCGGTCTTGACTGGGATCTCTGGTGCGGTCCGGGTCCGTTGGTGGACTACAATCCGTTCCTCGCGCCCCGCGGGGTGCATTCCCACTTTCCCAAGTGGCGCGACACCTGGGAGTTTGGCGGCGGCATGATCACGGACTGGGGCGCTCATCACATCGACATCGCCCAATGGGCATTGGATGCGGACGCCAGCGGGCCGGTCGAGGTGCGCGCGCCGGACGGGTGGGAGACGGCGAAGCGCGGTGCACAGCTCGTCTACCGCAACGGGGTCGTGCTCTCACACGTGCGCGGCAAGGGCGTTTCCTTCTATGGCAGCGAGGGCGAGGTCCACGTGAACCGGGGCAAGTTCGAGTTCGTGATGGACGGAAAAACCGTGCACAAATTCTGGGACCGCGAGACGGATCGCGGCACGTCGCTGGATCGCGAGGTCATTCTCACCGAGCGCGAGTTTCTGGCCGATGCGAAGGTGAAACTGACCCAAACCTCGAGTCACTTTCAGGACTTCCTCGATGCGGTCCAGGCGCGCCGCCGCCCGATTTGCGACGTCGAGATCGGTGCGCGCTCGGTCATCGCCTGCCACCTGATGAACTTCGCCTACCATTACGGCGCGAACGCGGGCTGGGATCCGCAACGCAACGCCTTCACCCGGGGCGGCGATCGCAAGTGGTTGACCCGCGAGCGGTACCGCAACGGCTGGAAGGTTTAGCCGGCGAAGCCGGAAATCCCAAACGTCCAAATTCCCAACGGGTTCCAACCGAAAGCAGGCGAATCGCTTATCCATTTCGAGGCCGCCGTTTCTGGGATTTGGATGTTTGAGGTTTGGGATTTCCACCGCGCATTGCGGCGGCATGGGGTTTTTCCTTCATTTTACACCCCTCGGGCCGATGAGGGGAGAGGATGAGTGATACCCTGGCATCACAGACCTTGAGTCGCGTTGCCGCCGCGATGCACGGCGGCCCGGCGGCGTTTCTGCCCGAGATCGTGAAGCTGATCGGCACCCTGTCCGGCAATTCGGTGAACATCTCGGTCAGCGAGCTCTCCGAGGCGATCCAGCAGGACCCCGTGGTGCTTTCCAAGGTGATCGCCGCGGCCAATACCTTCTTCTACAATCCGAACGGCGTGCAGGTCACGACGGTGTCCCAGGCCGTGCACGTGATCGGCTACGAGCGTATCCGCACGCTTTCGATGTCGCTCATGCTGATGAAGCACAGCTCGAGCGGGCAGACCGACGCCCAGCGTCAGGAGGCGGTGGCCCTCGCGCTGACGGCGGGCTGCGTCGCCCAGGCGGCGGCGCGATCCCGCCAGTTGCTCGATCCCGAGCAGGCCTTCGTCTGTGCCGCGCTGCGCAACTTCGGGCGGATCGTGCTCGCGACGTATTTGGCGGAAGACTACCGAGAGGTGCAGGCGGACGCGGACGTCGCGGCGGACGACGACGTGTGGCGGTCGCATTTTGGTCTCACACCGCTGGAACTTGGCCGCGAGCTGCTGAAGGCCTCCGATTTGCCCGAGGAAATCATGTCTGCCTTGCGGGACCTGCCGCCCGCCGCCCTCGCGGTCTTGGACACGGCGCCGAGCACCCAGATGCTCGCGATCGCGGATTTCTCCGCGAAGCTGGCCGCGCTCGCCCTCAAGGGCAGTTTGTCCGCGGCCGAATTCAGCCGCCAGGCCCGGGCGCTGGCCGCGCGCTACCAGCGCTCCCTTCCAGCTCTGGGCGACGAGGTCACCGACCTGCTTGCGCAGGCCGAGTCGCAGTACACCGGCTTCGCCCGGACGTATGGCTTGAAGGGCATGGCCAACCAAAGCCTTGTCCGTCTGCGCCAGCGTTGTGCGGGCATCGATCCGTCGGCCAGCATCGCGCCGGCGCCGCGGACTGCGGCCGAGCCGGCGAAACCGCCGTTGCCGGCATCGCCACCCTCGACGCCCCCGCAGGCATCGCGTCCACCTTTGCCGGAGTTCTCGCTTCATCCTCCCGCGCCAATCGTGGCGGGCTTCGACTGGGTCGGCGGGGCGGCCCACGTGGCCGCGTTGCTGCAGCGGCCCGGCGTGTCGCGCGACGAGATTCTGGTGACAATCCTCGCGATCGTGCAGCGTGGCTTGGCTGCCACGGAGGGACTCCTGTTCACCGTGCCACCGGGCGGTCCGGGGCGTCTGACGCATGGACGCGGGGAGGTCTTCGCGGCCCTGAAGGAAAGCGCGGTCATCCGCCCGGAGGAGCGCACGGTGTTCGGCGTGTGTCTGACGCGGCATGAGAACGTGTTCATTCACTGTGCGTCGGATCCGAAAATCGCGCCCTACCTGCCCCCCTGGTGGTCGCGGGCCCACGCGATCGGTTCCTTTGTCCTGCTGCCCCTCGGTGCGCCCAAGGCGACGACCGGGCTCATTTTGGCCGGATGGAAGGATGCGCATCAGATCGTGATCAGCGTCGAGTTGAACAAGCTGATCCGTCCGTTGCTGGCCGCGGCGGCGGCGGGCGAGCGACGCCAGCACGCCGCCTGATCCGGGTTCAGGTGGCCAGACGGCCGCGATAAATAAGCAGGTTATCCCTTGCCCCGTCGGGAAGGCTGCGGTTTCGAGGGGGGCGTGTTTGCGTTCCGCAAACGCGTACCGGACCCCATGGATTACAACCTCGTCGTCGTCGTCGCCTACTTTGCCTTCATGATCCTGATCGGCGTGCTGTTTCAGCGCATGGCCAGCCGGTCGGCCAGCGACTACTTTCGCGGGGGAGGAAAGATGTTGTGGTGGATGGTGGGGGCGTCGGCGTTCATGACGCAGTTCAGTGCCTGGACGTTCACCGGCGCGGCGGGCAAGGCCTACACGGACGGGCTGGTCGTGACCGCGGTGTTCGTGGGCAACTGCGTCGGCTACCTGGCGGCATGGAAATGGTTTGCGGCGCGGATGCGTCAGATCCGGGTGGATACGCCGACGGAGGCGATCCGGCGCCGGTTCGGTGGGGTCAACGAGCAGTTTTTCACCTGGGCAATCATTCCGCTCAGCATCCTGAACGCGGGAGTCTGGCTGAACGGCCTCGCGCTCTTCGTGAGCGCCGTGCTCGGTTTTGACCTCGTGCCGACCATCTATGCGACCGGCATCGCGGTGCTGCTCGTCTCGCTGATCAGCGGGGCCTGGGGAGTGGTCGCGAGCGATTTCGTGCAGGCGCTGGTCGTGGCCGTGGTCTCCGTCGCGTGCGCCATCGTGGCGCTCGTGGTGGTCGGCGGTCCCGGCCCGATGATGGCGAACTACCCCGGCGGCTTCCTCGTCGGGCCCAACATGAATTATCCGCTGCTGATCGCCGGGTCGTTCCTGTTCTTCTTCGTCAAACAGATCCAGAGCATCAACAACCTCCAGGATTCGTACCGGTTCCTGAACGCCAAGGACTCGGCGCAGGCGAGCAAGGGAGCCCTGTTCGCTCTCGTGCTGATGATCGTTGGCGCGATGATCTGGTTTGTTCCGCCGTGGGTGGCGGCCTCGATGATTCCGAACGCCGGAGCCGTGCATGCGGAACTGGGTTCGAAGTCGGCCGACGCCGTTTACCTCGTATTTGCGGAGAAATACATGCCGCTGGGCACGGTGGGCCTGCTCATGGCCGGGTTGTTTGCGGCGACGATGTCGTCGATGGATTCGGCCCTAAATCGCAACGCCGGCATTTTTGTCCGCAGTTTCTACGCCCCGGTCCTGCGCCGGAACGCGGAGCCGTCCGAATGGGAACTGCTGCGGGCGGGGCAGGCGGTCTCGATCGTGAACGGTCTGCTCATTCTCCTGATGGCGCAGTTTTTCAGTTCGCTCACGGAGCTGAGCCTCTTCGACCTGATGATGAACGTCAGCACGCTCGCCCAGTCCCCCATCCTGGTCCCGCTCTTTTTCGGCATGTTCATCCGGCGGACCCCGGTCTGGGCTCCTTGGGCGACGGTGGTGTTCGGGTTGGTGGTTTCCCTCCTGCTGGTGAAGGTCTGGACACCGGAAGCGATCGGCCGGTGGTTCGATGTGACGTGGACGAAGCGGGAGGCGTCCGAGCTGTCGGTCATGTCGAACATCGCAGCGCACCTGTTTCTCACCGGCGGCTTCTTCTGCCTGACCACGCTCTTCTACCGGCGGAAGGACAACGCAACGCAGGCCGCGACGGATGGCTTCTTTGCCGACCTCGAACGGCCGGAGCTGACCGATGCACGGCCGACGGAGTCCGACATCCAGCAACGGCACAAGCTGGGCCTCATCGTGACCGCGGCGGGCGCAGGTCTGCTGCTGATGCTGGCGATTCCGAACCCGCTCTGGGGACGCCTGCTCTACCTCGGCTGTGCGGCCGGGGTGACCCTGATCGGCGTGCTGTTGCTGCGCTCAGCGCGGGTGCGCTGACGCCCCTGCCTTACTTCTTCAGCACCCGATCGGCGTAGGCGAGGTACTGGCTCCAGTCGTAGGCGGTGATGTCGTGCACCCCGGTGCGCACGTGGTAGGCGAGGCCGTCCCCGTGGACCGGCGTGTCCACCGGCGGCTGGTCCGCCACGCCGAGGCCTTTCTTGCCCCACAAGGCGTAGACCGGCTCGGCCTCTTTCGCACCGAGAAACTCACCGCGGGGGTCGGCCCACTTGTCGCCCTCGGCGCTTGCGACGTAGACGGGGCGGGGCGCGATCAACGCGATCAACTGGTGCTGATCGACGGGCAGCGCGCTTTCGCGGTCGTTGTAGCGACGGAAATTTCGGGCGAACCAATACGGGAAGCTGGTGTTGATGCGCTTTACCGTTTCGCCGTAGTTGCGCCGGCTCAACGCGGCGCCGCCGCAGCCGGACTCGTTGGAGATGACGAGGGCGAAGCGCTCGTCCTGCGCTCCGGCCCAAAGCGCGGCCTTTCCGAGTCGCGAATGGCCATGGACGGCGACACGCCTGGCATCGATGTCGGCATCGTGCTCGAGGTAGTCGAGTGCGCGGCTCAGGCCCCATGCCCAGATGCCGATGGCGCCCCAGGCGTCGGGTGCGCGTTCTTCGGTCCCGCCGGTCTTGAACAGCGCGGCGACGTCGGCGGACAAGCCCTCGGGACGGTCTTCGCACAGGTCGCCGCAGTAGATCGTCGCGGTGGCATAGCCGCGGGCGATCACCTCTTCGATCTGCCACCGGCTCGCGTGGCTGCCGCGGGACTTCTCGGTGGCGCGATGGTTGACGGTCGCGTGTTCCGCACTGTTGCGCATCCAGGCGGTGGACAGGGTGATCCCGGGATCGGCATGCACGGAGTGGTTGCCGTAGAAGCTCAGGCCAAGAAACGCCGGAACCGGCTTCGGCGCGGCTGCCGGTACATAGAGCAGAAGATGCATCTTCGGTCCCGCCGTGCCGGCGCTGAACCACACCGTGATCTCCTTGCGCACCGCCTTGCCGCCGAGGGCTGCACGGTCTTCGGAGGTCACCGCCCAATGCATGCCCGCGGGCCGGCCGGCCGGGGTGCGTCCGTAGACCTCGCGGGCAAAGTGCTCGAGCAACTCGGGACGGCGCAGCCGGGTCCACGCCGCGGTGTCGCGTACGGGGGTGCCGTCATTCAGGGTGAGAGCGTCGGGCAGGGTGTAGCTCCCCACCTTCGATTCGTCGTAGTTGAATCCGGCCGGCTGGCCTTCGAGGGAAACCGCGCTGTGCATGGCGAGAAGCAGGAGTAGGGCAACGAGGCGAAAGGGCATGCATCCAAGCGTAGCGATGCGGAGAGGGGAGCCAATGGAGAAAACCGCCGGAGAGCGGGACCGGGCGGCTAACCCGTTCAGGGGCCTTCGAGGATCAGCCGGATCGAATCGAGCCGCAACCGGGCCTGCGCAATGGCAGTCTCGGTATGCGCCTGCTTTTGGCCGGCCAGCGAGATTTCCTCGGGGCGTACATGGGGATTGATCGTGCTGAGGTCGACCAGGCGTTGCACTTCGGCCCGCAGGAGGGCTGAGGCCGTCTGGGCCGCATCGGCGCGGAGGCGGATCGCCCGGGCTTCGGCGAGATCCTGTGCGCCGTCGAGCATGGCTTTCAGCACGGCGGCGTTGAAACCGGGGCGCTCAAGAAACCGGTGCAGGTCACCGTCGGTCGCATCGTTCGTGATGCCGGCGGCAGAGTATTCCTCCGTTAGGTCCCGTCCCCGCACATCCACCAGCACGCGAATCGGCGTCGCGGCCAGAAACCGGTCCACATGCCAGCGCGCATCGGCCACGGTTTCGAGGATGAAGACGGTTTCGAGCATCAGGTTGGGCGTCGGACCGCGCAGGTGGACAAAGGCGGTGCTGCCCGCCGGGCTGTCGATCAGCAGGTCGACCGCGTCCTCCATCAGCGCGTGATCCGGGGAGAGGAAGCGGATGTCCTCGCGGGCGATGGCACGGCTGCGGTTGAAGGTGGCCAGCATGCCGTCGGCCGGCAGCGACGGAAATGGGTCGACGAAAGCATGGCTTGGATCGAGGAACAGATCGCCGTCCTCGTGCTCCTTGACCCGCACCCCGAAGTGATCGAGCAACTCGAGCAGGAATCGCCGGGGAAACGGGTCGGCGTCGGCGGCTTTGACCCGCGCCAGCACCTGGCCGGCGACGACCGGGTCAAACGAATTGAGCTCCAGCAGCCGATCCCGTCCCTGCTGCATCCGGGACTGCAGCTCGGCGCGGAAGGCCTGGGTCTCGGCGATCAGGCGGGCAAGGGCCTCCGCCCGCGCGACGGCGGTGTGGGGCCGTGCGTCGCCGGCGAGGGTAAGGAGGCGTTCGCGGAAGGCGGCCTGGTAGTCGTTGCCGCCGTGCAGCGGATGTTCAAAGGCATCGAGGCCCTCATGGTACCAGGCGGCGACGGCGGCGAGGGCCGTGCCGGCAATCACCGGAACGTGGAGCTCAATGGCGTGCGTCTGCCCGATGCGATCGAGCCGGCCGATTCGTTGTTCGAGCAGCCCGGGGTTGAGCGGCAGATCAAAGAGCACGAGATGGTGGGCAAACTGGAAGTTGCGCCCCTCGCTGCCGATCTCCGAGCAGAGCAGGAGCTGGGCGCCGTCGGCCTCGGCAAACCAGGCGGCCTGGCGGTCGCGTTGCACCAGAGGCAGGCCTTCGTGAAAGACACCGACACTGAGGTTGGTGCGATCCTTCAACGCGGCCTCGAGGGCGAGGACCTTGCGATGAGTCCGGCAAATGAGCAGGACCTTGGCCGGCCGGACCTGCTCGAGGAACCCAATCAGCCAGACGAGGCGCGGATCGTCGCGGAAGGCGTAACGCACGCTGTCCGCCGCCCCGGTTTCCTCCGCTTCGAGTTCGCGGGCGATGCGGGCGGGCAGGGCCGGCTGATCCGAGGCCAGCTCCACCGGACGGTACCGGCGCTGGGGAAAACCCGTCATGGCGGCACGGGTGTTGCGAAAAATGACCCGGCCGGGTCCGTGTTGGTCGAGCAGGATGCGCAGCAAAGCGTCGTGGGCCCCGCTACGGCCGGCGGACAAGGCCGCGAGCAGCGACTCGAGCCGTTGGGGGGCGCGTTGGAACAGGTGCTGCAGCACCGTACGGTCGGTGTCGTCGAGGGTGCGCTTTGCGACCAACTTGTCGGCCACGACCGCGACCCGACCGTAACCATCGGCTTCGCGGCGGAACGCCTCGAAATCGTCGAAGCGTGCCGGATCGAGCAAGCGCAGGCGGGCAAAATGGCCTTCGAGTCCGAGCTGCGTGGGCGTGGCCGTGAGCAACAGCAACCCCGGAGTCGCACGCGCGAGACGCTCCACCAGCAGGTAGTCCGGACTCGCGGAGGCCGCGCTCCACGTCAGGTGGTGTGCCTCGTCCACAATCACGATATCCCAGCCTGCCTCGACGGCCTGGTCGGCCCGGGTCGGGTTTGCGGCAAGAAAGGAGACGCTCGCAAGCGCCAGCTGTGTGGCGTGAAACGGATTGCGGCCGGGGTCGCTGGTCTCGACGGCGAGGCAGCGGTCTTCGTCGTAGATGCTGAACCACAGATTAAAGCGGCGCAGCAGTTCGACAAACCACTGGTGCGTCAGGGACTCCGGCACGAGCACGAGGGCGCGCGCGACCTGACCCACGGCCAGCAGGCGTTGGAGGATGAGGCAGGCCTCGATGGTTTTGCCGAGTCCGACCTCATCGGCCAGCAGCACGCGCGGACTCTGGCGTCCCGCGACTTCGTGAAGGATGTAGAATTGATGGGGGATCAGGTCGATCCGACCGCCGAGGAATCCGCGGACGTCCGATTGGCGAAATTTCGTGCGGGCCTCGAGTGCCCGCAGACGGAGGGCGAAGACCTCACCGGCGTCAGCCTGGCCGGCGAGGAAGCGTTCCGAGGGCAGACTTACGCCGGCCAGTCCCGAAACCTCGTCTTCCCGCACCCGCTCGCCCGCGCCGAGGTACACGAGCAGGCCGCCGTGTTCCTCGACCGCCTCGATGGTGAACGGCGCGCCGTTGCGGCGCCGGATCGTTTCGCCGGTGCGGAACACCACGCGTTTGAGCACGCCGGTGCCGCGCGCGTAGAGGCGGGTTTCGCCCGTGGCCGGGAACTGCACTTCGATCCGGCCGCCCTCAAGACGAGCCACCACGCCGAGCCCCAGTTCGGGTTCGCGTTCGCTCAGGCAGCGTTGGCCAATGACATCCAGAGACATGCGGGGAAGAAAGACGCGTGAACGGCGGCCTTCCAAGGGATTTTCCGGGGGGAATTCCCTGCGTAGTGCGGTCAAAAACCTTTAAGTCTGGGGCAGAAAAGCATCTCGTCTCGCGACTGCAGGTCAGACGCAGAAACTCCCATTCAGCGCGCGTTTCACGACGCGCTTCTCGCCATGGACGAATCGTTTCTCATCACGATCTCAGGTTGCAGCCTCCTTGCCGGTGCGCTGCTCGTTTGGCTGGCGACCCGGCCCTCGTATCGAGTGCGGGTGACGCCGTTGCCGATGCGCGTTGGCCATTATGACCGCGCGGATGCAACCGTCATCATCGAGCGCAAGCGGCGCCTCGCGTTTCGTTGGTCTCCCGTAGGAGGCACGTTCATCGTCGCCAAGGGCGCCGAGGGGCGCGTCGCGGTTTGTCCCACGCTTGGATCATCGGCGGCCGACGAAACCGGGTTTGCGCTGGAGCTGACCGGCCTTGAACCCGGCGTGGATCGGGTCCGCATTTCCGCCACGCCAGCCGGAGCCACCTCGGCCCTGGTGACCGACGTGCCGGTGACGGTGACACCGGATGAGCGAGGCGCGCGTCGCATCCGCGATACCGCGGCGGTGTTGACGCGGGCAACGCAGCCCTGACTCCCGCGAGCGGATTGGTTCAGCGCAGGCGCATTCCCGTTCGCATCGCCACGACCATGGCGAGGGCGCAGAGGATCAGAGGCCCGGCTGCGCCGCCGCCTCCTCCGCCGCCGGATCCGCCGGCACTTGGTGGGGACGAAGTGGGCGGCGGTGGCGTTGGCGCATCGGTGACCGTGACCGTGGCGGCGCGACTGGTGGCCGAGCCGCGCGCATTGGACACGTTGGCCCGGTAGACACCGGCCTCAGCTTTGGTCACGCCGGACAGGACCAGCGTGGAACTGAAGGCGTCTTCGATGACAGTTTCGCCGCGGGCCCAGCGGTAGACGAGGGCATTTCCGGAGGCTTCGACGGACAGCGTCAGATTCCCGCCGACCGTCACCGTTGCGTCTGCCGGCTGGACCGTGATGACGGGAGGGCTGTCGGCCGTGCTGGAGGCGGCGACGGACGCGGCCTGCTCCGCGATGAAGCGCGCGTTGTGCGCGGCGCGCGGTTGATCGACCGGAACGCCGATCGGCATGTCGAACACCATCACGTCCGGGTTCGAGAAATAGGGGATGCGAACGCCATTGACGGCCATGACCGTCGCGTAGGGTCGAGGCGTACCGCCGACATCGCGGGTGATGGTGTGTCCGTATTGGTACCTTCCATCGCCGTCTACCCCCGGCCGCACCGGATCGTCGCGGTCGTGGCGGCAGCCGAAATTGTGTGCGAGTTCGTGAACGACGGTGTAGTATGACAGCACCGAAGTGGCCCGGACGCCACTGGATGACGTGGGATACGGATAGGACACCGCACTGTGGTGCAGGGGCCCGGTGATCCAGGCGACCCCGACGCCGCCGCGCTTCACACCGCCGGCGAGCAACACCACCTGGTCGGCCTGTCGGGAGCTCTGCTGCTGACGCACAAAGTCTCCGAGGATCCCCGACGTGCGCATGGGGATCAGGTCGTTGTCGCCGAGGTTCTCCCCGAAGGAATAGCTAGGCGTCGGCGCACTGCCCAGGTAGCGCCAGCGAAACGCAGAGACTTGCGAGTTGGCTAGGACCATGTTGCCCGAGGCGATGTAGCGGGCGCAGTCCAGGTCGATCATCGCGGCATCGTTGTCGCGATCGGCCAGGGCCTGCGGGTTGTAGAGGAACAGCACGTCGACCACGGTCGAGCCGTCAGCTGCCGACACCGGTGCAGAGACCGATACGGAATCCGGCTCGAGATCGTCGGCGATCAGAACGTCCGGATTCTCGCAGAGAAAGTCTGACTCCGGCGCCTCGACGACCTTGGCCTCGGCGCGGTCAACGGTGATCTGGTACTCGACCCCGGCGAATACGGCGGTGGCGGTCCAGCGATCGGGAGAATTGGCTGCCGTGACCAGGAATGCACCTGATTCCGGCTCCTGTTCCAGCACGGCCGACAAGACCGTGCGCCGAGCGTCGCGCTCGACGGTGACGACCCGGTAGGTGGCGGGCAGGTCGGGCGCAAGCTGCACGGTGATGCGTTCGGGCGTGTACGTCCGCCAGTCATCCACCTCCGTGGTGACGTGAGGCAGCACGCGTTGGATATGGTCGGGGGCCGGCCGGGGTGGAATGGCGGCTGCGTCCGGCGCCACGTCGGAAACGGGTGGCAGGGCTTGGGGCGTAGGTGCGAGCGAGGTCGGCGGGCGAGGCTCGGGCGCTGACGTGCGGGAGGACCGCACGCCAACCACGACGAGGGCGAACGCAACAAGGACGGCGGCAATCAGACCGGGACGGAACGTGTGCATGGAGAAGCGGAGTTAAGGCACCCTCGGTACGGCCGAAAGCTGCTGCGTAATTGAAATGCGATTAGCCGCCGCTCTTCGCAAGCGGTTTTCGATCGTGTGGGGCGGGGTAGTTTGCGGTGGTCTTGCCGTGGCGGCCGCGCATGCTCGCGACTGCTTCGGTTCACCCCAATCCCCTCCCCATGTCCTTTACCCGCAGGCAATGGCTTGCGACGGCGGCTGCCGCCTCGACTGGCCTCCTTTCCCACCGTGCACCCGCGGCTGCCGTGCTTCCTGCGGCGGCACGGGAACATCGTTCACTGAAGATCACGGCGGTGCGCATCACCCCCGTGGCTCTGCCCGATCCTCCGATCCTGTACGCGGGCGGAGCGCACGGGCCGTATTTTCTCCGCAACCTGGTCGAGATCGAGACCAACGCGGGCCTTGTCGGCATCAGCGAGACGCGCGGCGGCGAGACCTTGACCCGCGCGCTCGAAGCCGCGGCGCCGTCCCTGGTCGGGCAGAGCCCCTTTGCCTTCCGGGCCTTCGAGGCCGCGTTGATGAAGGCGTCGCCGGCGGCCTACGCCGGCATCGAACTCGCGTGCCTGGATCTGATCGGGCGCCTCACCGGGCTGCGGTTGTGCGAACTGCTCGGCGGCCCGGTCCGCGACCGGGTCGAGTTTTGTTCGTATTTGTTTTTCCGTTACGCCGCCGACCATCCTGCGGTGCTCGATGATCCGCAGCTGGTGGACGCGCGCGGCCGGGGTGAAAATGCGCTCGACCCCTGGGGCGAGGTGCTCACCCCGGAGGCCATGGCCGAGATGGCGTGGCAGTTCAGGCAGAAATGGGGCTTCCGTTTCCACAAGCTCAAGGCGGGTGTGCTCTCGCCCGAGGCGGAGATCGAAACCCTGCAGGCGATGAATGCGCGCTTCGGGGGCGTCGAGCCCCTGCGCATCGATCCGAATGCCTGCTGGTCGGTCGACACCGCGGTGCGGGTCGCGGACCGACTGCGCGATCTGCCGCTTGATTACTACGAAGACCCCGTCAGCGGCCAGGAAGCGATGGGCGAAGTCAGGCGGCGAACCGGACTCAAGATGAGCACCAACATGTGTGTGACGCGGATGAGCCATCTGCCCGACGCCGTCCGCCACCAGCCGGTCGACATCGTGCTGGCCGACCATCACAGCTTCGGCGGACTGACCACCTGCCAGGCGCTGGGTACGTTTGCGGACGCCATGGGTTGGTCTTTGAGCCAGCATAGCAACAACCACGCTGGCGTCACGATGGCGGCGATGATCCATCTCGGTGCGGTCGTGCCGCAGCTCACCTATGCGAGCGACACGCACTACGTCTGGCTCCCGGAGGGGCATGACCTGATCGTCGGCCCGAATCTTCCGATCAAGGACGGGCACATGCGCGTGCCGGATGGACCCGGCCTGGGCGTGGACCTCGACCCGGCCAAGGTGGCCGTGGCGCACGAACGCTACCTGCGCTCGGGCATGCGCCGCCGGATCGACGCGGAAAAGATGCTGCGGTTCGACCCGAATTGGAAACGCCCGCGCTACTAGCCGCAAAGGCCGATGATTGTCGGTAGGCTTTCAAAAAACGCGTGAAAGCCTTGGGCGGGAACCGGTCATGGTCGCGCTCCGCGCGGGGCCGGTTCAGGCTGCGCACACTCAAAACCGAGTCGCCATGAAGACCGCCGTTCCCGTTGTGTTCGATCCCGCGTCGCTGCCGTCTCCGCCTGCGATCGTGATGCGCATGGTGCGCCTGATGGCCGACCCGTCGACGCACTTGCACGACGTCTTGGACCTGCTGAGGACCGACGCCGCCCTCTCCGCCCAGACGCTCGCGGCCTGCAACTGTGTGGTCAATCATCGCGGCCACACTGTGAATTCGCTCGAGGCTGCAGTGGTCCGACTCGGCTACACGGAACTCAACCGCATCGTGTGCGCCACGGCGTTTCGCTACGTGTTCGATGCCAAGACGCCGCTCTATACGGAGTCGGCCGACATCCTCTGGCACCGGTCCGTGTATGCGGCGGTGGCGATGGAGGAGCTCACCGACGATCCCGCGGAAAAGGACGAAGGCTACCTTGCGGGTCTGCTTCACCTCGCGGGCGTCTTTCTTGTTTCGAAACTGTATCCGCACGAGGGCGCACCGCTGATCGAAGCCAATGCCCTGGTGCGCGGAGGCGAAGACGAGCTGGCCCTCCTCGGGCAACGGAGCGGCGAAATCGGCGCCCAGGCGCTGGCCGCCTGGGGGTTGCCACAGCGGGTCTGCGAAGCGGTGCGCTGGCATCACGAGCCCGCGTCGGCGGGCGAGGCCGCCGGCATGGCGCAGCGCCTCCATACGGCTGCGCTGTTGGCGGTGACGGCTACGGCGCGGCGCGGGTGCCCGCATGCGGTGATGATGACACGGTGCTTCACGGATCCGAAGGATCCGCTGCACACGGTCGCGACCCGCGCCGGGGTCCGCGCGCGCGTGCTGGCGCGCTGAGGTCTACGCGCGCCCTGCGACGGGCGCGGCGAACTGCGGGTGGCCTTCGATCCGGGCGATAAACGACGACCGCCCGGCGTCGGAGAGACCGGCCGGCGTTTGGGCTGTGCTGCGTCGCCAACGAGCCAGCCAGGGGTGGTCCAGCAAGGCGGGCGGTGACGGGTGGCGTTGGGCCGCGTCGAAGCCGGTGAATGCCACGGTCGTGTCGGCCTTGGGGCCGGTGCCCACGCCGGCGGCCACCCAAAACCCAGCGTGAAGCAGGGCGGCTCGCACGGAGGTGGCATTCGAGTACGTGTACAGGTCCGCCGGGCCTCCGCCGCAGGCCTGCGCCAGCGCGGCAAAGCAATCCGGAGTCCACAGGGCTCCATCGACCTTCGGCGAAAACGGATCGTAGAAGATGAGATCCGGGCGATGGGCCACGCGCTCGAGCTGCGTCCGGAAATCACCGGTAACCAGTTCCCATTCCAGCCGGCCGGAGGGATGCGTCCACCGTCCGGTGGCGAGCAGAGTGGCCGGAGCAGCGTGGCGCAGGTGGGGAAAGTGCGAGGCGTGGCGCACGGCGAGTGCAAGCGGATCGAGGTCGATCTCGAAACTGATCAGACGCAGCGGGCGGGCGTGGGCGCCCGCGCGCTCGTGACAGGCGAGGGCGGCCATCGCGTTGGTGGCGGCGCCCAGGCCGACGTCCCATATCACCAGCGGAGCCTCGGACGTCGCGTCGACCAAACGGGTCGCGAGGGCGGATTGCCGGATGTACAGGCGCTCGGCTTCGTCCTCGGGGCGGTTCACCGAGTGCATGATCTCGCCCGAGCTGAGTTGTCGGATGCTGGCAAAGCCTTCTGGAGACGTATGGACCTCGTAGTCGCCGCGGCGGGGCGACCGACGGATGCGGGCCGGTGCCGGCCGTCGGTCGGGATTGTCCTCGTCGCTGCGTTGCAGGTCGGGCCGCCGGGCGGCGTAGAACGCCGCGAAGTCGCCCCGCACGATGCTCGCGCGCATCTCGCGCATCAGGCGGTGATAGAATGTCAGGTTGTGCGTACTAAGCAGATGCCACCCGAGCGTCTCGTCCGCCTTGGTGAGGTGGTGCAGGTAGGCCCGGCTGTAGTGGCGGCAGGCTTCGCAGGTGCAGTCAGGGTCGAGCGTTTCCTCGGAGAATTTGTAGACGGACCGCCTCAGCTGCAGTTTGCCCCGGGAGGTGAACGCGGTGCCGCGCCGGGCGAGTTGCGAGGGAATGATGCAGTCGAACATGTCGACCCCGCGGTGCACCGCCTCGAGCAGGTCGATCGGCGTACCGACGCCCATGAGGTAACGGGGACGGTTGGCGGGGAGTTCGTCGGTGACGAGGTCGGTGAAGCGGTAACGCTCCTCGTGGGTCTCCCCTACGGCGAGGCCGCCGATCGCCAGGCCGTCGAAGGGCAGATCGCGAAGAAACGCCGCACTGCGACGGCGCAGGTCCGCATGGCAGGCGCCCTGGACGATTCCGAACAGGGCCTGGGGCGAGTCGCCCCGGGCGCGCAACGAGCGCCCGGCCCAGCGGTGGGTGAGCAGCATGGCGGCCTCGGCTTCGGCGTGCGGTGCGGTGGAGGGGATGCATTGGTCGAGCGCCATCATGATGTCGCTTCCGATCATGCGCTGCATCGCGAGGCTGGATTCCGGCGAGAGCAAATGGGTGGTGCCGTCGACGTAGCTTTGGAACTGAGCGCCCTCTTCGCGCATGGCGCGGGAGCCGGGCAGCGAGAAGATCTGAAAGCCGCCGGAGTCGGTCAGGACGGGCCCGTCCCACCGCATGAACCGGTGGATGCCACCGAATTTCTCGAACACCGCCGGCCCTGGCCGCAGGAGCAGATGGTAGGTGTTGGCCAGCAGAACCCGGCTGCCGCTGGCCTTCAAGGACTCGACGGTCTGGGCCTTCACGGTGGCCTGGGTGCCCACCGGCATGAATACTGGGGTCTCAACCGATCCATGCCGGGTCTCAAACCGGGCGGCGCGCGCCTTGGTACCGGGGCAGGTGGCTTCGAGCGTGAAGTTCAGACGTGACATGGACGGCAGCGAGTAGGAGGGCCTTTCCCGGTCCGGTTCAATCGGCAAAGCCAGTGGACAGAACGGGAAACGTGGTTAGCGTCCGGTTTCTCTCCCGGTTCGGGAGCGGAAAGTTCAACCCAACCCTCACCTCATCATGAAGAAGTTCCTCTCCACTGTTCTTGTCACCTGCCTGCTGGCGTTTGGCGTCGCCTCGGCCTCCGCGGCGGACACGGCCCCGAAGTCGGTCATCCACGTCGTCACCGTTTCCTGGAAGGCCGACGCCACGCCGGCCCAGATTCAGGCTGCCGTCGACGGCGTCAAAGCCCTTCCCGCCAGCTATCCGGGCATCACCCGCGTGTGGGTGAAGACCATCAAGGCTCAGGGCAACCGCACCGCCGCCTTGGTGATGGAGTTCAAGGACGAGCAGGCCCTCAAGGACTATGCCGGCAGCGCCGCGCAAAAGAAGTGGTACGAGTCGTACCTGCCGGTGCGCGAGGCCAGCACCACGTTCGACATCACGAACTGAGCGGTCAGCATTCCGTCCGAACTTTCAATTCGCCGTCCTATGTCGGGACGGCGAATTTTTTTAAGGAGCGGCGGCACTCTTGCCGCCGGGTTGAACGTCGGGGGCGGATCGTTAGGGATATGGAGGCGGCCGACACGGCCGCCGCGACTCGGCATCCCAACCGGCGGCAAGAGTGCCGCCGCTCCTTCTGAGCCAGACCTTGCCACTCAGACCAGCGGGAACAGCGCGGCGGCGATCATGACGAAGACGAAGCCCGACAGGCCCATCAGCGCGAGCATGACCGAGAAGCCGCGCAAAGTATCCGTTTCCTTGAGACCGCTCATCTTGCAGACGACCCAGAAGCCGCTGTCGTTCATCCACGGAATCAACTTGGAACCGCAGCCGATCACGAGGGCGAGGTAGAGCGGATTGAAGCCGAGGGTGGTGGCGTCACCGAAGCCGCTGAGGATGCCCACGCTCGTCACCATCGCGACGGTGGCCGAGCCCTGGGCGATGCGGACCAAGGCGGTGACGAAGAAGGCCAGTGGAATGACCGAGAGACGGTAGGCCTCGGCCAGGCCCTGGATGCGCGGGCCGACGCCCGTTTCCTGCAGCACACCGCCGAAGATGCCGCCGGCGGCCGTGACGAGGATGATGGTGCCGGCGTCGGACAAGGCGGCCTGGATCTGGCTGCGGGTCGCGCCGTAGTCCGCCTGTCGTTTCCAGGCCATGGTGGCGAGGGCGATGACCGCGGCCACGGTGAGAGCGACGTTGGGATGGCCGGCCTGGCGCAGGAATTCGCCGAGTCCAGTCTTCGCGAACTCCGCCGGCAGGCTGGTGTTCCCGGCGATGAGGAGGACCGGCACGACGATCGGCATCAAAGCGAGCCACAGCGGAGGCAACTCATGGTCGGCGCGCCGGCTGGTTTCGGCGGATGATTCGCCGGCGATCGGCGGGACACCGCGGGGCCAGCGCAGGTTGGCCCACCAGGCGTAGGTCAGGCCCACCGCGGTCGTGGCAATGCCGAGCAGGATGCCTCCGACCATCATGTGGCCGATGTCGACCTTGAGCGCGTTGGCCGCGAAGAGCGGACCGGGTGTCGGCGGCACGAGTGAGTGCGTCATCGTCGTGCCGGCGGCGATGCATAGCACGTAACGGAAATAGTCCTTCCCGGTGCGCAACGCCATGGCGCGCGCGAGGGGGATCAGCAGCAGGAACACCGTGTCGAAGAAGATAGGAATCCCGAGCACGAAGCCGCTGACGCCAAAGACGAGCGGCGCGCGAGCCTCGCCGAAGAGATTGAGGGCGGAGCGGACGATGCGCTCTGCGCCGCCGCTGGCCATGAGGCTGACACCGACGATCGAAGCCATGGCGATCAGCAGGCCCAGTTGGGTGCAGGTGTTGCCAAACTTCGCCGCCAACCGCGTGCCCAGGGCTTCATTGGCCCGGGCGGCCGCCACGGCCGGGGTGGCCCCCTGGGCCAGCGCGTGACGTTCGATGTTCTCAGGAGGCGTGAGGGCTGCGACGGCGAGTCCCCCGGCAAACAGGGCAATGAAGGCGTTCAGGCGCAGCCAGACGATGCCGGCGATGACAATGGTCATGCCGATGAACAGCAGAATGAAGGGGTCCATGGGGATGATGGACGCCGCCAGGGAGTGGGGCGCGGCGAACGGGCCATACCGCAACCGAGACCCGTCCCCAGGGCAACCCCGGAGACGTTTACGTCGTTGGAACGGCGGAAGCGTGTGCCGCCGCCGGCCCGAATCGGACGCTCAACGGGCGAACATCGGGTTGTTCCGGTTGCCGCCGGCGAGGATGAAGGCGATCAGGTCGCGCACCTCGTCCGGATTCAGGCCGTTGATCAGTCCGGACGGCATGAGCGAGTTCGGGTAAGGACGCTGCTGCTTGATGTCGGCCTCGCGCACCAGCGTCAGGTCCCGGGGCATGAAGAGATTGGCCGAAACAAACAGTTCGCCGCCTTCGTCGAACACCGGATACCCGACGACGATGGAGCCGTCCTTCATCTCATACTGGGTGGCGAGGTAGGTCTCGTTGATGCTGTCCGTGGGATGAATGATCGACATCAGCAGGTCGCGTTCGGTGTAGCGTGAGCCGGCCTGGGTGAGATTGGGGCCGGTGGCATTGACGCCGAGGTTGCCGAGGCGGTGGCAGGCGATGCAGGACGCGGCGGCGTACATGGCGCGGCCCCGTTCGAAGTTACGGCCGGTGAGCTGGCCGCGCACGAGCTCGACGGCCTCGTCAATCGTGTACTCGCGTCCGGGTCCCGCGGGCGGCGTGACGTCGGCGAACGGGTTGTCGAACGGACGCTCGGAGAGGTCGGCCAGCCGCTGACGTTCGGCCGGGTCGGTGATGGCCGCGAGCGCGATGGTGCGGATGTTGTCGATGAAGCCGGGGAAACTGAGGCCGCCCATCCAGCCGTGGGTGGTCTTGAACCAGGAGAAGAACGCGGTGCGCAGCTCGGGCGTCCAGCCGGCCCGGGCCGAGCGGAGAGCATATGCGTAGGCAATCTGCTGGCGGTCGGGGCGATTGCGCTGCATCGCGGCCACGGAGGAGCCGTAGCGATCGTTGCGGGCGAGGAGAGTGTCGGCGGCGACGTCGAGCGAACCCGGGTCCTCGGCGACCTTCAGCAGCGGCACGGCCTTTGCCACCACGGTGGGTGAATCGGCATGGATCAGCAGGTTGGCGAGTTCGCGGCTGATGAACGGATTTGCGTGAGGAAAGTGGCGGTCGAGGCGGGCGACGGCCACGGCCTTGGTGGCGGCATCAGCCGGGCCCATGCGGGTGAACGCCAGCTGCCAGGCGCGCACGAGCTGGATCTGCAGATCTTGATCGAGCGCACCGAAGTCGATCCGTCCCAGCGCTTCGACCAGCCGGGGCAACAGGTCCGGATTGCCAACACGGGCGAGGGCGATGAGGGCTTCAATTGCCGCCTGCGGCTGGGTTTCGTCGAAGGCACGGGCCATCCAAAATTCGGCGGGTTGGCGTTCGAGCACGGCGCGGGCGGCCCAGCGGACAAAACGGTCGCGGGACGCCAGGTGGGGCCAGGCCTGGGCGATGGCGCCGGGGCCGGCGTCGTCGGCGTGCAGGGCCTCGAGTTGCCGGCGCAGACGCGCTTCCGGTGTCGGGGCGGGATAGGCCGCAGGGGCGGTGCTCTCGGTGCCCGTGTAGGTCACCCGGTAGAGTGCCGACTCACCACGGCGTCCACCCACGGCAAAATACATCGCGCCGTCAGCGGGGTTGATCAGCACATCGGTCAGCGGGAGGGGGCGACCCCAGACGAATTCCTCGGCCTTGGCCTTGAACGAAGCGCCATCCGGTTCGAGGTGCACGGCGTAGAGCGTGCCGAAGGTCCAGTCGGCGGCGTAGAGAGCGTTCTGGTAGCGGGCAGGGAAGCGTGCACCGGTGCCCATGGTCGCGCCAGTGGGCGAGCCTGGACCGATGTCGACGACCGCCGGCAGGCTGTCGGCGTAGTAGTCCGGCCAGCGTCCGGCGCCGCTGCGCCAGCCGTAGTCGCCGGCGCTCACCACATGGTTAATGCGAGTCGGCATGTACCAAGGCGTGCCCTGGTCCCACTCCATGTCGGAGTCGAAGGTGAAGAGTTCACCATTCGGATCGAAGGCCACGCGGTAGGAATTGCGGAAACCCATCGCAAACAGCTCATGGGTGCGACCGTCGGCGTCGGTGCGGGCAACCCATCCACCGGGCGCGAGGCGGCCGCGGGCGTGGCCGCGGGCGTCCCACATCCGCGGGATGATGTGATCCTCGCCGTAGGCCTTGGGCAGGCTCTTTTCCAAACCGGGCGGGAGGTCGGTGAAGTTCCCGTTGACGTAGTAGAGCATCTTGCCGTCGGGTCCGAGCACGAGGTCGTGGGTGCCGTGTTCGCCGGAGCCGTCCATCTCCCGCAGGAGTTCGATCTGGTCGAAGGTGTCGTTGCCGTCGGTGTCACGCAGGCGGTACAGGCCGGATTTGCCTTCGCCGAACTTGTTGGCCGAGCGCTCATTGACCATGGCGTAGAGGCTGCCATGGGCATAGAGCAGGCCATGGGCTCCGCCGAGGCCCTGTGTATCCAACTTTTCGATGCTCGGGACGGACGCACCATCGAGGCCCGGCAGGGCGAACCGGTAGAGGCCGCCATACTGGTCGGAGGCGAGCATCCGGCCCTTGTCGTCCAAGGTCAGCGCGACCCACGAGCCCTGGTCGCCCGAGGGCACGCGATGGATCAGTTCAACCTTGAAGCCCGGCAGCGCGTTGACCGCGGCGGGCAGCGGTTCGGCCCCTTGGCCGAAAAGGGAGGAAGCAAAGCCCAGCAGGGGGAACAGGGCGGTGGAGCAAGCAGGGAGACGGAGCATGGGCTGGGATTTGCGGTGTTGCGGGCAGTCGCAGGTCGAACGTCGCAAGGTCGAAGGTCATCACTGGCCCGAACGAGCGGGCCTCTTAAAAGGGTTGGGCTCCGCGACGCGGAGCCGGTGGTGACGTTTGACTTTAGACGTTCGACTTTGGACGGTTTTCTAAGGCAGTTGCTTGATGCGGATATCCATGAACTGAATCTTCATCGGCGGTCCGCGGTGGGCCTGCAGGGCAAGAATGCCTTTGGCGGCAGCGTGCTGGGGATCGAGGTCGAAGACTTCGGTGGAGAGGCGGCCGTTGACGTAGTGGCGGAGGTGGTTGCCGATGGCGATGATGGTGTAGTCGACCCATTCGCCGGGCTTGATGCTGGCGAGGACTTCGGCGGGAGGGGTGGTGCTGCCGATCACTTCGACGATGGGCTTCTTGTCGGCGCCTACACCCTTGACGATCGCCTGCTGGCCGGGTTGGGCGAGGATGCCGCGTCCGCGCTCCTCGTAGAAGAGGCCGACGTACCGGCCGGCGGCGTCGAAATCGCCCTGGTAACCCGCCACGATGAACTTCTGCGCGTCCTCGAGCCGGCTGCGGTACTGGATGCCCGCATTGCCGTCCTTGGGGTTCGGGCTCATGAAACGAAAGCGGGCGCGCAACTCGAAGTTGGCGATCTCTCCGCCCTTCCAGACGAGGAAGGTGTTATGCTGGAGCGGAGCTTCGGCGGTGTTGATCCCGGTGATGGCGCCGTCCTCGACCGACCAGGTGGTGGCGAGGCCTTCCCAGCCGGAAAGGTCCTTGCCGTTGAAGAGTGATTCAAAGCCGGGTTCGACCGCGCGGGCGGCGGGCAGGAGCAGGGCAAGCGAGAGCAGCAGGGCGGACTTCATGACAGGCAGGGAGGTAAAGGCTGGCGGGACGAGGGGCCGGCGGGTAGCGCCGGGGGAAGGAACGCGGCCGGCAGAAAGGGGCTGCCGGCCGCGGAGGAGTGAGATCAGCGGGCGTTTTCCCACTGGCCGGTGCGGGCCGACTTGAGCACGGCAGCGGTGACGAGGTCGGTCGCCATGCCGTCGCGGAAGGTCGGGGCGGCGGAGGTGCCGGCGTCGAGTCCGGCGATGAAATCCGCCACCTGGTGGGTGAAGGAATGTTCGTAGCCGATCTGCACGCCCGGAATCCACCAGTGCTTCATGTAGGGCTGGTCGCTGTCGCTGATGTGGATGGACCGCCAGCCGCGCACGATGCTCGGGTCGCGGTGGTCGAACCATTGCAGGCGGTGCAGATCGTGCAGGTCCCAGAAGATCGAGGCGTGTTCGCCGTTGATCTCAAAGGTGTAGAGCGCCTTGTGGCCGCGGGCGTAGCGGGTCGCCTCGAAGGTTGCGAGGGAGCCGTTGCTGAAGCGGGCGAGGAAGGCGGAGGCGTCGTCGATGCCGACCTTGGCGACCTGTCCCGTCTCGGCGTGCTTGCGCTCCTTCACGAAGGTTTCGGTCATGGCGGTGACCTTGTCGATCGAACCGTTGAGCCAGAGGGCGGTATCGATGCAGTGCGCGAGCAGGTCGCCCGTCACGCCGCTGCCGGCGACGTTCACGTCGAGGCGCCAGGTGCCGGGGCCGCCTTGCGGAACTTCGGCGGAAATGGTCCAGTCCTGGAGAAACTTGGCGCGGTAGTGGAAGATCTTCCCGAGTTTGCCCTGGTCGATGAGTTGCTTGGCCAGGGTGACCGCCGGAACGCGGCGGTAGTTGTACCACACCATGTTCGGGACCTTGGCGGCCTCGACGGCAGCGACCATCTTCTCGGCCTCGGGCGGGTTCATCGCCAGCGGCTTTTCGCAGAGGATCATCTTGCCGGCCTTGGCGGCGGCGATGGCGATCTCCGCATGCACGTTGTTGGGCGCGGCGATGTCGATCAGGTCGATGTCCGGTCGCGCGATGAGTTTCTTCCAATCGGTCTCGATCGACTCATAGCCCCAGTTGTCGGCGAAGGCCTGGGTCTTCGCGGCGTCGCGGCCGCAGACGGCCTTCAGCACCGGCCGGTGGCCCAGTTTGAAGAACTGGTTGACCTGGCGGAATGCGTTGGAGTGAGCCCGGCCCATCAGGCCGTAACCGATCATGCCTACGTTGAGTTTTTTCATGCGAGGTGGTGGGGTTAAAGGGAATCAGGGGCGGTCTCGGCCGGTGAGGAAGAAATAGCCGGGGTAGGTAGCCAACATCTGCCTCAAGGGGAAACCGCCCCTGAAAAGGAGTGAGTAGCGAGTAGCGGGTAGCGAGGAGGCTGGAGGGCGGGGTGAGTTACTTCAGCGGGCTTCGCGCATCTACGTGGAGGTGGGGCGTTGGAAGCTTAACCGCCGCTCAGTCGGCGGCGTACCAGCCGTGGTGTTTGCGGACCTCGATCATGGCGGCGAGGATGTCGTTCCACGTCTGTTGCTGGCTCATGACCGCGTTGGGGAACATGCAACCATCCCAGCAGATGTGTTTGATCTTCTTCGTGACCTTGCCCGCCTTGTCGCGCAGCCAGTAGCCGGAGTCGCGGGTGATGTTGAGCTTGCCGCGCGGATCGGTGGCGAGGCAGTGGCGGCCGGTCTTCTCGTGATCGCCGGAGCCGAAGACGGAGCCGTCGTTCTGCGCGACGTGGAAATCGATCGTCCACGGACGCAGGGCGTCGGTCAATTTGACCATGGCCTTGTGGAACTCGGCCGGCTCGTAGTGATACTTGGCCGGCACGATGCGATGGGCCTCGGCGTTGTAGCCGAGGGTGTAGAGGTGGGTGTGGGACATGTCGGCCTGGAAGCCGACGACCTTCGGCATGTCGACCGCTTCGAGCAGGGTGAGCATGTGTTTCCACGAGTGCATGCCGCCCCAGCAGATCTCGCCCTCGGCGGCGAGGCGTTCGCCCTCGCCCTTGGCCACCTTGCCCGCTTCGCGGAAGGTCTGGGCGATGAGCTTGGTCGTTCCCTTCGGATCCTTGTCCCAGGCGGTGACGCCTGTGGCGCTGTCGATGCGGACCACGCCGTACGGACGCACGCCCAGCTCGCGCAACCTCGCGGCGATACGGACGGCCTTGCGCACATGCGTGACGAAGTTGGCGCGGGCCTTGTCATCACCACCCGCAGAGGCGTCGAACCAGACTGGCGCGACCACCGATCCGACCTTGAAGCCCTTGGCGGCGATCTTGTCGGCGAGCTTCTTGATGCCGTCGTCGGAGATGTCGATGTCGACGTGGGGATTGTAGAGGAACAGATCGACACCGTCGAACTTGACCCCGTTGACCTCCGCCTTGGCGGTCATGTCCAGCATCGTGTCGAGGTCGATGAACGGTTCCGCACCAGGACTGCCCTTGCCGACGAGGCCGGGCCACATGGCGTTGTGAAGTTTGGGGAAGTTGTTTTCGGGCATGGGATTTCTAGGAGTGAGTAGCGAGTAGCGGGTAGTGAGTAGGACGAAGCCGAATGAAGTTTTTGGGCGAAGCGCGCGGCGTCGGGTAACGGGGTGGCGGCCGGATGCTCGCTCCTCGCTACCCGCTCCTCACTACTTCTTCTTGTAGTCTCCGATGGCGGGGGCGTCCGGGTGCACTTCGGGACCGAAGTAGCGAAGGACGACGAGGGGCTCGGTGTCGCTCGTGTTGACGAAGGTGACGCCGGCGCGCGCGGTGTCCTCGGTGCAGAAGACTTCATCCTCGGTCAGGTCGTGGAAGCGGATGAGCTTCGGGCAGTCGAGGGCGAGGTTGTTCATCCGGCCCTTGCCTTGCACGGTGATGAGGCCGTAGGCGCCGCCGTCCTTGATCGTGCAGGTCACGCCTGGCTCGACCGTGAGCTCCTTGGCCGTGAACAGCTGTTCGCCGGCAACCTTGCCGTAGACGATCCACCGGTCGGTGTAGCCCTCGCCGCACGAACCCTTGACCGGGATCGGCTCGAGGTAGTGGTTGTCCTTGAAGTTCGGATCGGTGTTCTCGTCCCAGTCGAGCTGATCGACGATGAAGTCGAGGTCCTTGTGCTTGGACTTCGGCATATCCTTCACGAGCAGCGACCACGGCACCTCGCGTCCTTCCACGAGGGACTGGTACATGCCGAACACGTCGGAGCCCCATTGCGGCTCATAGGTGCAAAGGGAACCCGGGGCATGGAGGACGGACGGCGGGATGAGCCAGCCGGTGCCCGGCTTGAGGCGATAGGCGCGCGAGAGATCGAGGATGCCGTTGTCGCCCTTGTTCCAGTTTTCGAGGCATTTCCGGACCTGCTCCTTCGTCGTGCCGGGCTCGAGGCCCATGAAGGTGTAGGGGAAATTGTTGCCCACATTGTTGTGCTGGGGCGGGAAGTAGTACGACTCGGGCTTGCCCTCCTGTCCGACCAGCTTGGCCTGCTTGGCCGACTGGTGCATGTGGTGGGGGATCGGGCCCATGTTATCGAAGAACTTCGAGTAAACGGGCCACTTCTTGTACTTTTTCCAGATGGAGCTGCCGATGAGCGTCGCACCGCACTCGGCGACCGCCTGCTGGAGCGTGAAGCGCTTCCCGGCGTGGACGACGTAGCTGAGGCCCTCGTCGGGCGTACGGTTTTCGTTGGCGGCCGGCGTGGTGGAGGCGAACCAGCGCTCGTCGATGCCACCACGGTTGAGGCCGAAGGCGTACAGGTCGTCCGGGTGCAGCTTCAGCCGCTTGCCCGGCTGGAGGAAGGAACGCGGCACCCAGCAGGGGGCGAGGCGGAGCAGGCCGCCTGATTCTTCGAGTGCGCCCTCGACGAGGCTGCGCACGTTTTTGCTCACGGTCTTGAGACCTTGGACGGAGGGCATGGGAGGGAAAGGCGGAAGGGCTGAAGGACGGGAAGGGTGAACCGCGGGGCAGGGTCCTTCGTTGGGAGAGGCGGAGTTTAGCGCAAGGGATGGGGTTTCGCTAGAAGGGCCACGCCAAGTTTTGGTCGAAAAACGACCGCCGCATCACGGCGCGACCACCTGCCGGAACACGAAGACCCCGCGTTTGTTGGCGATGACGAGATCGGGTCGTCCATCCGCATTCACGTCGGTGGCGACGAACTGGGTGCCCACGCCCGAGGTGTCGTCAATGCGATGGGGTTCGTACCGGACGGCGTTGCCCTCCCGGATCAGGCGGAACCAGTACAACACGGCCGGCGCATCCGGCTCGGGGTCTCCCTTGGTGCCGTGGGCCCAGGCGCGTTTCCCGGTGACGAGATCCAACGCGCCGTCGCCATCGACATCCACGAGCACGAGGGCGTGAGGCTGGGAAAATTGAACGCCGCCCAGGCGTTCGGCCGGATCGCGGCTGAGGATGCGGTGTTCCTTCCAGGTGACGGTGCCGTCCGCCGCGGGCGCCGATTGCTCGTACCAGCTCAGGCCGTAGCGATGGCCGTGGATGCTGGTGATGACATCCGTGCGTCCGTCGGCGTTGACGTCGTACGCGAACATTTGGGCACCACCCTGGCCGAAGTCCGCGGCGTGATGCCGCCAGACCGGGTCGCCCGCGAGCGAAGGAGGTTGTTCCCACCAGCCGGTGGCCGTCAGGACATCGGCGCGGCCATCGCCGTTGAGGTCGCCCACGCCGAGGCCATGGGTGTAACGCTGCCACGGGCCCTCGGGCGTGAAGGTGCGGAACGGCCACCACGGCGCAGTCGGTCGGCCCGGATCGGGCGTCGCCCAGCCGAGCTTCTTGTTGGCGGCAAAGACCAGGTCGCGGCGGCCGTCGCCGTCGAGATCGACCCAGGCCGGGGACTCCGTGCCCACAATCGGGAAGGCGACATGGCGTTCCCAGTCTCCGCCGGCCTTGCCGGGGTTGCGGAACCACAGCGCGTCGCGCCCGGGCCAGCCGATCTGCAGCACGTCCGTCCACCCGTCGCCGTCGAAATCGCCCGAGTCCATGATGAACGCGTCCGAGTAACTCTCGATGTCGTAGGCGTGGGGCGCGCGCAGCTCGGTGCGTTTCTTGAACTCGGGTCCGGCGAACCAGTAGGGACCGGCGACGACATCCATGTGTCCATCCCGATTGACGTCGAAGGCGGCGACGCCCTCGGCGAAAAATCGCTCGTCGAGTACCTGTTTCTCGAACCGGACTGGCGTGGCGGCAAACGCGGTGGCGGCAGTCGCAAACGACACAAGGCCGGCGAAGGAGGGCAAGGGACGCATGGGGGAACGGACGGCGGGGTGGGCGCGTGCCCGGGAACCGGGCGGGGACGCAGAGGAACCAAAGCCGTCGCTGCCGGCGAGGCAAGCGCGGCCGAAATCTCAAACGCCAACGGTCCAAACGCCAAAACGAGCGCAATTCCCAGACACGCCCAAAAGCGCCGGCGGCACGCTGCCATTTGGGATTTGGCCGTTTGGCGTTGGGGATTTACGGCTACGCCGGCTAGTTCCCCTGGCCGGCGAAGCGCAGGCGGTAGGCGCGGGGCGTCTCGCCCATCAGGCGGCGAAACTCCTTCGTGAAATGGCTCTGGTCGGCGAACCCGAATTCGCCGGCGATCTCGGCCAACGCCTTGCGGGTGAAGACCAGGGCGCTGCAACTCATGCGCACGCGCAGCTTGCGCACGTAGTCGTGCGGCGAGCACTCGTAGGCGGCGCTGAACTGCCGCTCAAACACCCGCACCGACAGACCACAGGCCTGCGCGAGGTCGGCATTGGTGATGCGGTCGCCGTAGTGCTTGCTGATGTATCGGATCGCCGGACTGAGCGGCGCGCCGGCGGGCGGCGTGGCCTCGTGCTGGCTCAGCGGGCGGGTGACGCCGGCCGTACCGACGATCTCACCCCGTGCGTCGTGCAACGGGACCTTCGACGTGACGCACCACCGCGCGGTGTGATCGAACCGCCCCACGAGTTCAATGCGCGACAGGATGCGTTCGCCGCGCAGGACGCGTTCGTCGTCGATTCGGTACTGGTTGGCGAGCACCTCGCCGCAGAGATCGTAGTCGGTGCGCCCGATGACCTCGGCGCGGCGGGTGAGGCCGAAGTTGAGCAGGAAGGACACGTTGACCCACTGGTAGTGACCTTCGCGGTCCTTCATCCAGAGCGGAATATCTTCCAGATAGTCGAACAGCGCCACGACTTCCGGAGCGACCGCCCCGATCCGACGCAAGGTCGAGAGCAGGTCGTCATCGGCGGGAGGCGCGGGTTTCATGCAGAAGGGAAAGTGGCTATGGAAAACGACCGCGGCGATTACGCAACAGTGCGCGCGGCGGCGACCGACAAAGAACAGAGCGGCGACACCCCCGCCTCCGGGGTGACCCGGGGCAGCCCTCCCCCGCTCAGACGCCCTCGGCGAACGACATGCGGGCGTTGCCCTGCAAATAGCCGGCGATCGCTTCGGCAAAGACCGCACCGAACTCGGCCCGCTTCTTTTCGCCCATGCCGAAGATGCCGGCCATGTCTGCCTCGGTCTCCGGGTAGTCGCGGGCCATTTGCCGCAGGGTGGCGTCGCCAAAGATAACGTAGGCCGGGACCTTGCGCTCGTCGGCGAGTCGCTTGCGCAAGGTGCGCAGCCGGTCGAACAGGATCTCGTCGCAGGCGATCTCGCCCTCGCGGCGCGCGACGCGGCGGGCCTTGGGCAGATCGAGCGGCTTCGTCAGCGTGATGGGCGCACGGGAGCGCAGCACCGCCATGCCCTCTTCGGTGAGTTCAACGGTCGGATACTCGCCTTCGGACTGCATGAGGTAACCGAGGCGCATGAGTTCGCGGCACACCGCGGCCCACTGCGGGCGGGGCACGTCGCGGCCGATGCCATAGGTGCTCAGCCGGTCGTGGCCCCAGCGTCGGATCTTGTCCGTGTCGGCGCCGGTGAGCACCTCGATGACGTGGTTGGCTCCGCAGCCGAAGCGGCTGGCCTGGCGGATTCGGACCACGCAGGAGAGGAACTTTTGCGCGAGCACCGTGCCGTCGTAGGTTTCGCGGGGTTCGAGGCAGTTGTCGCAGGCCCCGCATTGCTCGAGCGGGAAGGCCTCGCCGAAATAGCCGAGCAGTTCCACGCGCCGGCAGCCGGAGCTTTCGGCGTAGTGCATCATGCGCCTGAGCTGCGAGCGGGCCACGTTGCGCTCCTGCTCGTTGGTCATCTCGTCGATGAAGTGCGTCTGCTTCGCGGCATCGCCCGCGCTGAAGAGCAGGAGGCAATCGCCCGGCAGTCCGTCGCGGCCCGCACGTCCCGTCTCCTGATAATACCCTTCGATGTTTTTCGGCAGATCGTAGTGGATCACCCAGCGGACGTTCGGCTTGTTGATGCCCATGCCGAAGGCGATCGTGGCACACATGATCCGCACCTCGTCGCGCAGAAAGAGTTCCTGATTGCGCGAGCGTTCCTCGGCGTCGAGTCCGGCGTGGTAGGGGCGGGCGGGCAGACCGCGGCCGGCAAGTGCTTCTGCGACGCGCTCGGCCGACGCCCGCGTAGCACAGTAAACAATGCCGCTCTCGTGTTCGCGCTTCTTGACAAAGTCGATGATCTGCTTGGCAGGTCCGTCCTTCGGCGTGACGCGGTAGGTGAGGTTGGGACGATTGAAGCTCGCCACAAAAACGTCAGGTGCGCGTAGCTTCAGGTGTTTGATGATATCGACCCGCACGCGCTCGGTCGCGGTCGCGGTTAAAGCCATCACCGGCACCTCAGGCAGCAACTCGCGCAATTTGGCGATCTGGCGGTACTCAGGACGGAAGTCGTGACCCCATTCGGACACGCAGTGTGCCTCGTCGATGGCGATCGCGGTGACGTTCCACGCCTTCAGGTTCTCCTGCCAGTTATCGAGCATGAGTCGCTCGGGTGCGACGTAGAGGAGGCGCCATTCGCCGCGATGCAACCCGGCCAGTCGCGACCGCGCTTCGGCCGCGCCCAAGGTCGAGTTGAGGTAGGTGGCGGCGACGCCGGCGGCCTGCAGTTGGTCCACCTGATCCTTCATCAACGCGATCAGCGGTGAGACGACAACGGTCAGCCCGGAGCGGACGAGGGCGGGGAGTTGAAAGCACATCGACTTGCCCCCGCCCGTGGGCAGCAGCGCAAAGACGTCGCGCCCGGCGAGCGAAGCCTCGATGATTTCGCGCTGGAGCGGGCGAAAGGCATCGTAGCCAAACGTGGTTTTGAGCGTGAAGGACAGGTCGTCGGACACCGCCGCCGAGTGAGGCGTGGATTTCGCGCTCGGCAAGCCGGTAAGGGGAGAATGTTCCTCTCGTCATCGCGGAAGCACGGAGGGCTTTTGTGCTTTCGTGCCGGACCCCTGCGTTTCGCCCCTCCAGCCTCCTGCATGCCGTGTCCAGCCACCGGTTACGCCCGTCCCTACCTCTCGCATTCCAGGTGTTACCTGGCGGCGAGTTTGGGCGCGTCGGCAGATTGGATCTCAGTGAATTTGACCGTGCGGGAGAGCTGGGCCTTCTTGGCTCCCTCGGGGATCATGCGTACGGGCACGCCGTCGATCTCGGCATAGCCGACGATCATGGTGTTGATGCGACCCGGTGCGGTACGGCCGGCGAGAGAGAACTCGCGGCCCTCGTTCAGCCACAGGCGGCGCTCGGTGAGACCGGTGAACCAGCGGTCGCGTCCGAGTCCTTTCGGGTCGTCAGCCTCGACGATGTCGCTGGAGACCCAGCCATAGCCGGGCACGAAGTATTCAACCCAGCAGCGGTAGCCGGGGTCCGTTTCCTTGCCGACGTTGGCCTCGCGGAGGCGGTAGCCCATTTGCAGGCGGGCGGGGATGCCTCGAGCGCGGGCGAGCGCGATGAAGAGCGAATGCATGTCGGTGCAGGTGCCGCCACCCAGGGCGAGGCACATCGCGGCATCACCGACGCTGCTGGCGGGCTTGGTGGGATCCTTGCCGTAATGGTCGGCCAGATCGGCGACCTTGGCGAGGAGGAGACGGGCCTGCCCGGCCACGTTGGTCTCGGTGCCAACCGTGTCAGCCGCCAGCTTCGCAAGTTCGGGGGTGACGGTCATGTGCGGGGCATCGAGGCGCAGTTCCTCGGCATAGAGGCTGCGGTGTGACGCCGTGATGGCGCCTGCCTTGCTGGGATCGATCTCGGTGAACACCGGGTGACGCCGCAGGGTGAAGGCCACCTTGGCGGTGATGGTGTCGGTACCGGGGTTATTGACCTCGACGAGCATGAAGCGGTTGCCGCGGTCGGCGTCGCGCACGACACGCCATGAGCCCGGGGCGGAGACGACCTCGAAATCCAAGAGGTCCTGATAGCGTTCGTTGTCAGGAATCGAGACCCAAAATTTCACCTGCTTGGCGCCGGCAGGGATCTCGGTTAGGGTCGCGTTTTGTTCGACGCGATAGGTGACGGTTTTCCCGGGCTCGGTGGCGGTCAACGTGAGACCGAGGGCAAGGGAAGCGAGGAGGGCGGAAGTGAATTTCATGGCTGGAGTAAGGTCGGACAACGCGTGGGATTCAGAACCGCCAGTTCAGGTCAATGCGGCCGCGCTGGCCGTCCTGGATGCTGGTGATGGCCTCGACGGCGAAGTAGCGGAGCTGGGCGTTCAGGTTCTTCGTGATCACATAGGTGAAGCGAACCTCGTGGCCCTTGAAGTCGGTGAGGTCGGACTGGGTGGCGCTGCCGAAGCGGGCCCAGTCGTCCTGGGCGTAGGCAGCGTTCGCCGCAAAGGTCTCGATGTGGGAGTAGAGCCAGCCAATCTGCCAGTCGCGCGGGTTCCGGAGCTGGCCGTAGAGAGCGGTCAGCACGAATCCGTTCGTCTCGTCGGCGTTGCCGGGGCCAAACGGGAGGGCGTCGGTCGCGCTGTAGTTCTCGAAGTTCTTGATCAGGTCGACGCCGAGCGTGAGCGTGCGTCCGGGATCGAGCGGTGCGCTCCATTGTGCACTGAGGACACCGAGGAGGTAGCCCCGCACGCCGTTGCGGTTGCGGAGGTTCTCCGCCCCGCGCTTTCCGTCGTAGCTGTAGAGACCGGCGGCGAGCGTGAGCTGCGCGGGCGCGAGGGGCCGGCTGTATTTCAGCTGGCCGCCGACCAGCATGCCGTTGAGCCGGGTCATGCCGTCGGGCAGGTAGAACGCGCCACCGGTCGTGGTGAGCGTGCCGTGCTCGAGCTTATCTTCGTGGCTGGCGGCAAGGCCCGTGGGCGTGACGTCTTCGTCCCAGACCATTTCGTTCTGCTGCCAGAAGGGCGTGGTGTTGCGGCCGCCCCAAGCGGTGAGGGCGCCCTGCTTGAACTGCAGGTAGTACCGGTCAAGGGCTACCTCAAAGTCGTCCTCAAGATTGTCGCTGGCCGAGAACGTGAGATGGGGCGACTGCTGGCTGTCGCGGTTGCCGGTACGCGCGCGGGCACCGAAAGACCACTTGTCGGAGAACGTGTAGCCCAGGCTGACGCGGGCGCGGTACCGCGCGCGATCGCGGTCGGAGCGGGCGACGCCGGCGCCGGTCTGGGAATCCCAGTCCCACTCGTAACGCAGGCGCAGATCGGCTGAGAAGGTGAGCGGCGAGGCGGGTTTGGCCGGTTCGGCCCCATGGGCGCCGAGGGCGAAGCACAGCAGCAGGCCGCAGGTAGCCGCGGTGCGGAGAGGACGGCGGGTCGTGGACATGGGGTTGGGGTGCTACCGGTCAAGCCAAGTGGTCCACCGCCTGCAAACCGACTGGGACGAATTGCCGTAAAGGCGGGGTATCTTGCCGGCCGCCCCCGGTTTTTTACGGTTCGCGAATCACAAGGGTGCGGTTGAGCCCCTCAGGCTTCACTTCCTGCACCTCGCCGGACGGCCACTGGATCACGATCTTGCGCACGCGGGCGTCATCCCCGAGGCCAAAGGTCAGGGTGGATTCCGACTGCGCCATGAAGCCAACTGCCGGACCGGCGGTCTGCGTGAGCACCCGGCGAGGGGTATGGACCTCGACGCGGGCGCCGGTGGCACCGGGGGCGCTCCGCGTGGCGGTGAGTGTGAGGCGCAGCCACGGCGAGCCGGTGCGTTGCTCGTTGCGGAGCAGCACGACGTGGCCGTTGTTCTGCGCAATCACGATGTCGAGATCCCCGTCGCCATCGAAATCGGCCGCGGCGACACCGCGGGCCGTCAGCAGGGGGAGCGCGTTCTCCGCGTCGGGGAGCGTACGCCAGGCCTCGCCCTGTTGCCAGAAAACCTTGGGGGCGGAGGCGAAGTCGCGGCCGGACTCGAACCGGTTGACACCGGGCTCGGCCCGGCCCTGGGCCGAGAAAATCTCCAGCCGGCCGTCGAGATCGAGATCGACCACGACCACGCCGAGCTTGGCGGCAAGCGGGAGCCCGGCCGAGGGGCGGTCCAGCGACCCCGCGGCCAACAGTGCTTGCAGGCGCTCGGCATCGCCCTGGCTCTGGGCGAAAGGCAGGGCGCTGGCCGAGGCGAAGCTGGCGGCCGCGCCTTCCTGCCGCGGTCCTTGCGTGCCGGTCTGCTTCGCAAAGGTGCCGTCCCCGCGGGCGAGAAAGAGCGCGGCCGCGTGGTTATGGTAGGTGATGAGCAGATCGGGCCAGCGGTCGCCGTCCGCGTTCAGGACCGTGAGTGCAAGCGGCCAGGCGACGGGCCGGCGGGTCTCCGGATCAATGTCGCGCAGACCGCCGGAGTCGGGCCGGGCCGTGAAACGTCCGTCACCCTGATTGATCCAAACCGTGGGATACGCGCTGATGAAGCCGGTTGGGGTACCGTAGGAACGCCCCATCTGGGCGACGGCGAAGGCTTGGCCGAGGCCGACCTCCTGTGGCCACCGCGCATAGTGCAGCACGACTAGGTCGAGCCGGCCGTCGCGATCCACATCGAGCCACGCGGCGCCGGTGCTCCAAAGGTTCTCGTCGCTGGCGAGGCCGGCGGATTCGGTGACATCCTCAAAGCGCCCCTGCCCGAGGTTGCGGAACAGCCGGTTGGAACCGATGCCCGTGACAAAAAGGTCCTCGTTGCCGTCGGCGTCATAATCCCCCGCGACCGCGGCCATGCCCTGCATCTCCGTGGTGAGGCCGGCGGCGGCCGTCACGTCGGTGAAGCGGCCTTCGCCCTCGTTGCGATACAAAGTGCTGCTGCGGACGCGGCGCTCTTCCAGGGCCTCTTCCCATGGCCAAGGTGCACCGTTGACGAGGAACAAGTCCGGTCGGCTGTCCCCGTTGTAGTCGAACACGGCCACGGCGCCGCCAAGCGTAGTGGGCGCCTCGGCCTCACCCTGTCGGTGGGTGAAAGAAAGACCGGATTCCGCCGTGATGTCGCTGAATCGCACCGCCGGAGCACCGTCGCCCGCCGCGGGCGGAAACAGCCACGCGAACACCGCGCCGAGCACAATGGCCGCCAGGACGAGTGGGAGCAGCACCGGCAGCAACGGCGACACCACGGAGCGCACGGGCTGGATGGCCGGCGGGGTGGGACGGGCGGCGGGGGCGGGGGCGGTCACTTGCGGAAACGAATGGGCGTGGACACGAAATGTTCCGCTGGCCTTCATGGAGGCAACCCCCTTCCACGCAATGTCCGACCTCGCCAAGCCCGGCCGCTCGCTGCTCCGCCTTGCGGGCATCGGCGCGTTCTGGACGCTCGTGGGTCTCGCTTTCGCCAGCCAGTTCTACCTGTCGAGCACACTGCTTGGTCGTTCGGTGACCTGGGGCCAGGCGATCGGATATTCGCTCGCCGACTGGTATGTGTGGGCGGTCCTTTCAATCCCGGTGCTGTGGCTGGCGCGCCGCTACCCTCCGGAGGGCGCGCAACCGTGGCGCACGGCGGCGATCCATCTCGCGGCCGCGCTGGTGTGTTCGCTGGTTTACGTGCTGCTGCGTTCGCTGGTCGGCGTGGTCCACGGCCGGTTGCTCGACGAGCCCGTGACCTTCAGCGAGGTCTTTCGCCCGCTGCTCGTGCGCACGTTCCCCTTCAACCTGCTGATTTACGGCGTGATCGTGTCCATCAGCCACGCCATCGACTATTACCGTAAATACCACGAGCGCACCATCCACGCGCTGGCGCTGGAGAAGAACCTCACCGAGGCGCGGCTCCAGTCGCTGTTGCGCCAGCTAAAGCCGCATTTCCTCTTTAACACGCTCAACGGCATCGCCTCGCTCATGCACAGCGACGTGCACGCCGCCGACAAGATGCTCGTGCGGCTTAGCGAGCTCCTGCGTCTCACGATGCACCATCACGGCCAGCCGCTCACCAAGCTGCGCGACGAGATCGCCTTTATTGAGAAATACCTCGAGATCGAGCGCCTCCGTTTTCGCGACCGGCTCACGGTGGAGATCAGGGCTGCGCCCGACACGCTCGATGCCGAGGTGCCGAGCCTGATCATCCAGCCGCTGGTGGAGAACGCCATCCGCCACGGCCTCGAGCCGCAGGTCCGCCCGGGCCGCATCACGGTCGAGACTCGGTACGAGGCCGGTGACCTGCTGCTGCTCGTGCGCGACAACGGCGCCGGCATGCCGCCCGGCGGCTTCACCCGCGAGGGTATCGGACTCGCCAATACCCGTGAACGCCTCGGCGAACTCTACGGCGCGAGGCACACCCTCGAGCTGCGCAACCATCCCGAGGGCGGTCTGGAAGTGCGGCTTTTGATTCCGGCATGAACGGTCGTCTCCGGGTTTTGAATACTTTTGGTATCCCGCCCCTCGTCTGACCGATCAGCCCTCGCCTTGATCTTCGCATGCCTATCCGCACCCTCATCGTCGACGACGAGCCCCTGGCCCGCGACCGCCTGCGCGGATTCCTGAAGGCGGAACCGGCCGTCCAGCTCATTGGCGAATGCGGCAGCGGACCGGAGGCGGTCGCGCTGATCGCAACCGCCGCGCCAGACCTTGTCTTCCTCGACATGCAGATGCCCGGCTGCGACGGCCTGCAAGTGGTGGCTCAGCTGCCCGCGGCCAAGCGCCCCGCGATCATCTTTGCCACCGCGCACGAGAAGTTTGCGGTGGATGCCTTCGACCTCGAGGCGGTGGACTACCTTTTGAAGCCCTTTGACCGCGACCGGCTACTCCAGGCCCTGCGGCGCGCCCAGGAATATCTCCAGCGGCAGCGGGTGACCGAAGCGCCCGCCGCCTCCGCGCCAAAGCCGGATCGCATCACCGTGAAAGCTGATGGTCGGCTGGTTTTCCTCCGGCCGGAGGAAATCATCCGCGTCGAGGCGGCCGACAACTACGTGATGCTGCACCTGACCACGGGCCGCTTGATGCTGCGCGAGACGATGGCGGCGATCGAGCTTCGCCTGGGCACCCAGGGCTTTGCGCGGGTCAATCGCTCGGCCATCGTGCAACTCGACCAGATCCGGGAGATCCAGCCAGCGCAGCACGGTGACTACACCGTGGTGATGCGCGACGGCATCAAGCTTCCGCTCAGCCGCAGCCTGCGCGGGAAGCTGGACCGGTTGGCCGACGGCTGAAAAACGATGGATGCGGAGGTCTGGGGTATTCCGTAGTCGGATAGCATCCGGGCGGAAGCCAATCCCAGCGTGGCGGGAAGGCCCGAGCGAAAGCGCTTTAGGAAGCGGCTTGATCGACTGCGCGCGAAGAATTGCCCGGAACAGCGAGTATCGGTGCCGTTGAAAGCCCCCACCGCCTTGCCCCGCGCATGGGCAGCAGCGTAAAGACGTCGCGGCCGGCCAGCGTTTCCTCGATGATCTCGCGCTGCAGCGGACGGAAGGAGTCGTAGCCAAAGGTGGTCTTGAGCGTGAGCAGCAAATCGTCGGACACGGTCGCGAGTCAGGCGCGGATTCCGCGTGCGGCAAGCCGGCGCTGGTGAATTTTCACGACTACGGCGAATGTGTGCGGTTCCGTTGCCAGCGTCGGCGTTTTGACCACCCTGCCGGTTCATGGCATCGGCGAACGTGTACCTCGGTTGTCCGCTCTGGGCGCACCCTCCCTGGGTCGGGCGCTTCTTCACGGCCGACGCGCGCCGCGAGGATTACCTGCCGCAGTACGCCTCGGTCTTTGGCACGGCGGAGGGCAATGCGACGTTCTACGGCCTGCCCACGCCCGAGACGGTCAAACGCTGGGCCGGCGAGGCGCCGCCGCACTTTCGCTTTTGCTTCAAGTTTCCCCGGGAGATCTCGCACGAGCGGCAGCTGCGCGACGTGGGCGAGCCGACGGCGCGATTCTTCGAGCGACTGGCTCCGCTGGCGGATCGGATGGGACCGTGTTTTCTCCAGCTTCACCAAGCATTCGGACCCGAGCGGTTACGGGACCTCGCTGCCTACCTGGCGGCCTTGCCGAAGGAATACACTTATGCCGTGGAAGTGCGGCATCCGGCGTTCTTCGACGGCGGTGACCGTGAGGCGGCCCTCGACCGGGTGTTGCGCGAACACGGCGTGGACCGGGTGCTGTTCGACACGCGCGGCCTCTTCGCCTCGGCCGCGCAGGATGAGGCGACCCTGGATGCCAAGCGGCGCAAGCCGAGGGTGCCGTATCGCGAGACCGTGACCGGCCGCCGGCCCTTCGTGCGTTTCGTCGGCGATCCGGACCTTGAAAGAAATGCTGAGGTCTTCGCCCAGTGGGCGCGGGTCGTTGCCGGATGGATGGCGGCTGGCCTGACCCCGTATTTCTTTTTGCACCATCCCGACGACCTGCATGCCCCGGCGCTCGTCCGACGTTTTCAGCAGGCATTGTTTGCCGCGAACCCGGCCGCTCCAGCGCCGGCCGTGTGGCCGTGCGAGCGGACGGTTCCGGGCCAGCTGAGTCTGTTCTGATATCGGAAGCGGCGGCGACTCAGGCACGCAGGCCGAGAAACGAAGCGAGAGCGTGAATCGCGGGACTGACGGCGTGTCCGCGCGCAACCTTGCGCGTCACGACACGCAGGCGACCGGCGGTCCGGTCGGCCTTGGGATCGACGTGTCCCACCAGGCGTTCTCCGGACAAGACGGGCAACGCGTAGTAGCCGCGTACGCGTTTGGCCGCAGGCGTATACACCTCCCACGTGTAGTCGAACGCCCACAGCTGGCGGGTCAGGGCCCGGTCATAGATCAGCGGATCGAGCGGTGCGAGCAAACGGGGTGATGCCGGGGGCGCTTCCGCCGCGGTGTCGAGGGCGGGCAGGTCGTGGCGGAGAAGATGAAGCACGGGCCCGTCGCCGACCGTGACCGCCTGCACGGCATCGGACACCCACGGCAGCTCGTTGCGCTTCAGGCGAACGAGCCGACGTTGCCGCAGCCGGAGCAGGATCTCCCAACGTCGAACGTCATCGGCGGCCGGCTCCGGTTGCCGCAGGAGGGCAGGGGGCAGAACCCGCTCCGGCAGGTCATAGCGGCGACGTCCCTTGTCGCGCCCGGCGATGAGCAGTTCGCCATGGAAAAACAGTTTCTGCATCGTCGTCTTCGCAAGGGTGGCCGCACCCCAGACCGCCCGCGACTTGCCGGCGTCCTCGATGTCCTCCGAGGCCAAGGGCCCCCGCGTGGCGATGGCGTCGAGGATGCGCGGAGCGAGTTGCTTCTCGGCGCGGGTCAGCCGGCCCGACCACGCGCCCGGGCGGCCGGCGCGCATCCTCATCGCCCGGCGAAGGAAGGGCCAAGCGTCCAGAGGCATCGCCACGAGCAGGTTCGTGCTGGGCAGATGGTGTTCAAAGGCGCAACGGGCGGGTGCCGCAAGGGGCGCGGCCTCGGAACCGTGCAGGTGACGGAACAGATCTCCTTCGGCGTAGGAGGCGACCCGGTTGCGCAGCATCAGGTCGTGCATGCGTCCGCAGACATTGATCGGATCGATCTGCACATAGCCGTGATGATCGAGCGCAGCGCCGACCGAGGCGTGAGGCACAATCAGCCCGGTGGCGTGCAGGTGGAACCGCCGGGCGTCGGACGGAGAAAGGCGCAGGGCAGGCGACACACCTCGATCCGAGGCGGGCCCGGCGCGGACGGCAAAACCAAACCGGCGGCGGCAGGCAGGTCAGCGAATCAACCGCTCCATCACCGGGGGATCGGGTGACCAGCGCGTGTAGTCGGGCGTCAGCGCGTCGACCCATGCCAGCGGGCGGTGGGCGCGCAGCCACGCACGCAGGCGTCGGGGAGAGGAATGGAGGTGCTTGAACGTGATCATGCCCAGTGAGTCATCCGTTGTGCCTGGTAAGTTCATTCCCCGCGGCCGATGGCCGCAGTCATCGCCGCCGCTACTGGCTGCGTTAAGCTCGACTCAGCGCTCCGGGCACGCGGAGCACAAAAAAGCCGCGCGGAGGAAACCGCGCGGCGAGGGGAAGGGACCAGTCGGAGGGGCTTTAACGCGTCGGAGCGTTGCTTTGAGCCACCTGCAGGCGCTGCTGAATCTCGCCGAGGCGGGCGACGAGCTCCTCTTCCTTCTTCTTCCGTTCGCTGCTGTTGACGATGCTCAGCTGGGTGGCATCGCGTACCACGTTGGCCGGCAGCGAGAGGATGCGGGTCAGCATGCCCTGATCCTTGAACGAGCTGAGGTAGAGGGCGGTCAACTCGTGCGACAGCGCGAGCGAGTCCTGTGCAATGGCCTGCGTTTCAGCGAGGTTGTTGTTCAGGACCTGGTTCTTCGCCAGCTCGCTGGTCAGAACGACGCCGATCTGGTCGGAGATCTTTTCGCTGTAGTTGACGAGGGTCTCGCGGGTGAGGGTGGACTCGCCGGCCATCTGCGCGAGGATGGGCTGAATGCGCTCGGCCATGCGGGACGATACGCGGTCAACCTGCTCGTTCTGCTGGCGTTCGGCTTCCTCGGGGCTCTTGGGCAGCGGGTTGAACGGCTGAATTTTCACGGCGATGGCCTCGGCGAGCTGATTCACCTTCTCGGCGTTCAGCTTCGCGACTTCCTCGTCCGTCATGAACATGTCGGCCGAGCGCTTCGAGATGGCATCCTTGAGCAGGGTGTTGACCGCATCGATCTGGCGGCGGGTCTGCTCCGCCGAGGCTTGGAGCTCGGCGTTGGTCTGTTCGCGTAGCGCGGCGATTTCCTGCTGCTGACGGGCGGCCATCTCGGCCACCGTCTGGGTGTGCAGCCAATACGCGCCGCCAGCGATCGCGAGGATCGTGAGAATCAGAGCGGGAAGTTGTTCTTTAAGTTTTTGCCACATGGTGAGAACGGGAGTTGAAGCGACGGTAGTTTCGGGACTTGGGAAGGCAACGCCGCATTCGAAAGCAGCTTTGCGATTGTTCCCGCAGACACGTAAGTCACGATTTGGTGCCATGAGTCTCAATCGGAGCGAGCAGCTCGTGTACGACTATTTGCATCAGCAGCCGGAGGAGCTCCGGTTCTGGCAGGACAAGGTGCGGGGCGCCGCACAACGCACGCCCGACGAGCATGCCGTCGCGGCGAACCTCGATCGCGAGCTCTGGGCCTATTTCGAGGAGCGCTCGGCCGTGGCCGCACCCTTTCTCGAACGCGCGCAGCGCGAAGGCGTCCGTCGTACCAGCATGCGAAATCTGGCGGAGCTTTTGCTGCGGTTGTGGGTCGAACCTCGTCCGAAATCGAAAAAGAATCAGGCTGATTTCATTGAGGGATAAATACTTAAGTTTTTATCGCAGAAAGAATGAACCAAAGTACCGACGTTGCGTCTTACTCTGTGGTTCTGGTTAGTTTTTCTCCCGCTTAGCGGGAGATTTGGGGTAACTAAGTAAGCAAGTAAGTGGCGGGCCACCTAGGGGTAGGTGGCCCGCCTTCTTTTTGGCCCCCGGCGATCGTGCCAGTGCGGTCACGGACGAGAAACATTTGCGGGCGGGGGCAAATCGCGGGTTTACATCTGGCACGCTCTGTGCACAGTTATTCACACGATATCCACACCGATGGAAAACCTGAGCGGGGCGATAGCCTCTAAAACGCGGCTCAAGGGATCAGCGAAGGTTAAGACCTTTGTTCTGGACACAAACGTCCTCCTTCACGACCCCCAGTCGATCTACAAATTTGAGGACAACAACCTCGCCATTCCGGTGGAGGTTCTGGAGGAGCTCGATGCCATCAAAGCCGAGCAATCCACCGAGCGGGGCCGCAACGCCCGCCGGGTCCATCGCATCCTGCAGGAGCTCCTGCCGGACTCGCGTTCGATGCATGAGGGCGTGGACCTGCCAAACGGCGGCACGCTCTCGGTGATCATCAACCCCTACTTGATGGAGGCGGGAAAGCATTCGCCCGCCATGGAGCGCCTCCGGGCGATCCTCCCCGACCTGTCGAAGAAGGACAATCGCATCATCGCCTCGGCCTTGTTTGTCCAGGAGCAGTTTCCCCCGCCGACGATTTTGGTCACGAAGGACGTCAACGTGCAGCTCAAGGCGCGGGCGCTGGGCCTCGAGTCTCAGGACTACCTGAACGACAAGGTCCCGGAGACGACCAATGAGAACTCGTACCGCGAGATTCCCGTCACGGTCTACGAACTGCAGCGCTTCTGCTCCGAGGGCAGCTTCGATCTCGGGCAGGACGCGAGCCAGCCCTTGTACCTGAACGAGTACGTGCTGCTGCGTTCCGACGAGGGGAAGACCATGCCGGCGCGGTACTACGGCGAGGGCGTCGTGCGCCGGTTGCACCTCCCCGAGTTTGTGAAGGCTCCGGGCGGCATCGCGATCCGGGCGCGCAACCTCGAGCAGCAGTTCTTCATGGATGCGCTGCTGGATCCGTCGATCTCGCTCATCACCTGTTTCGGTAAAGCCGGCACGGGCAAGACGCTGATTTCGACCGCGTGTGCTCTGCACCAGACGCACGACGAACAATCGCCGTACGACGGCGTGTCCATCTCCCGTCCGGTCATCTCCCTCGGCAAGGACATCGGGTTTCTTCCCGGCTCACTCGACGAGAAGATGAAGCCGTGGCTGCAGCCCTACTTTGACGCCCTCGAGGTGCTCATTCCCTCGAAGCCGTCGAAGGATCCGCAGTTTGCCTCCAAGAAGGTGTCCAAGAAGAAGCAGAAGAAGCATCAGGATTTCGCCCTCGCGGCCGCTCCGGCGCCGTCCGTGGCCTCATCGTCGTCCGGCGGCAACGCTCCGATCATGAAGCCGTACGAGCGTCTCATGCGCAGCGGGCTGCTGGAGATCGAGGCGCTCTGCTTCATCCGCGGGCGCTCGATCGCCCGCCGGTTCTTCATTCTCGATGAGGCTCAGCAGCTGACCCCGCACGAGGTCAAGACCGTCATCACGCGCATCTCGGAAGGTTCGAAGATCGTCCTGATCGGAGACCCGGCGCAGATCGACAACCCTTACGTCGATTCCCGCAGCAACGGCCTCGTCTACTGCCACAATCGCATGAAGGGCCATGCGCTGTCGGCCCACGTCAAACTCAGCAAGGGTGAGCGTTCCAGGCTCGCCGAGTTGGCGGCCGATTTGCTCTAACGAAAACGCCGCAGGGTGGCCTGCGGCGTTGCTTCAGCGAAAGCCCGCGGACGGCGGTGCGTCGTTCAGGCCGCGCGGACGAGCAGATTCGGCTGTCCGGCGCGCCGGGCGCGAGCTTCCATCACGAGGACGAAAACGCCGGTGAAGAGCAGGTCGCTGACGAGAGAGTTGCGGAAGAAGTACAGCGTGGGCGGAAATTCCGGATGACCCACGGTCATCGCCTGCCACCATCCGGCAGCCGTCTTGGCGTAGGCCACATCCCCGGCCCACGACGCCGTGTTGGTGGCGAGGTAAAACACGATGGCGCCCGCAAAGGTGCCGGAGAGCAGGGAAAGCCAGGTCTTGTGGCGGGCGACGAGCAGGCCGAGGCCGAGAGCAGCGGCGAAGCAGGCGGCGCGGATGACCATCTCGGCGTGGCCGTAACCATAGCCGTACTGCGTCACGTAGATATGATTGATCCACAGATCGCTCAGGACGAGGGCCGCAAAGGGTACGACCCACCATCCGCGGGGACGCAGGTAAACGGCGCCGCAGAAAGCGAGGGCCATGAGGGGGGCGAAGTTGGCCAGTTCCGTGCTGGTGACGGCGAGAATGCGATAGCCGGCGGCGGCAAGAATCAGGACGAGTGCGGCGTACATGATGCCGGGCATCTTACCCGGCGCACGACGCGAGAACAGCCCATTTTTGCCGGGTTCGGTCCGTCTAGGCTTCGACGTCGCGACAGCGGGTTTCGAGGTGCTTGGCCACCAGGTCGATCTGCTCTGCCGTCAGCACCGCTTCGCGGCGGGAGGCGAGGGCGGCGACCTGGAGCGGATTGGTCACGCGCACATTGCTTTGGGCCGCCTGGTCCTCGACCCACCAGCCGGGGAAAACGAGTACGGGGTGAACGGGAACGCGGCGGCCCAGCAGCTGCACCAGCCAATGGTCAAGCCACACCGCCGGATCGCGAATCTCGTTGAGCGGCTTGGCGTCGTCGCCCCACGGGAAGATCAGCTCGTGACCGTCGTAAACGATCTTGTGCTCATCCAGGCCGGGCCGGGCTTTGCCGCGATTCACAGTCTTCGTCTTGAGCAAGTAGACGCCAGCCGGGCTGACAATGACGTGGTCGAGGGTAAATGGAGGGTTGGCCTCGAGGGCGGGTACGTCGTGAAACACCCGCAGACCGGCCTGGCGCAACGGCTCAATCGCCTCGGCGACGGTCCGTGCGTTGAACCACCGCTGCTTCAAGTCGCGCCGACGTTGCAGGAGGACGAGCAACCAGCGGCCACTTCCGTAGAGGGTCCCGAGCAAGGCCACCCCGAGACCGATCAACGCGCCGAGGCGGGCAGCCGGACCGAGACCCGAGACAAACCAGAGCCCCGAAGTCAGGACGAGCAGCGGGAGCAGCGCGCACCCAACGAGGTGAAAAACCAGACTGCGGTCATACCGGTCCAACTCGCGGCGCAGGGATTCACCGGGCCCGCGGATCAGTTTCTCCGCCACCGGTGGTTTCTCGCGCTGACGCTTCCATTGCCAGAGCCAGACTCCGCCCACACCGGCAAAATACGCCGCGAGGTAACCGACCAGATAGGGATAGCCCGAGAACGTGTTCATGGCCGGTACGGTGCCGGTCCGGTGTCACGCGGACAATCGCACACCTCTCGGAGCCACCGCGCCGACCCCACTTTGACCGTCCTTTGACGGCCTGCGCATAACTTATTTACGCCGAAATCCGTCCGGTGTGCGCTCCGCGGCGTTATGGTGCCTGCTCCAGCCAGCGGCGCAGGCGGGGGTAGTCGATCTTCGCATTGTGCCGCGAGTCGACCGGCATGGTGGCAATGACGCGAATTGCATCCACCTTCGCCCAGGCGACTGCATCCCGCAGCGCGGCCGCATCGGAATCCCCGTGTGTCTCCACCACGAGGATACGCTGTCCGGCGTGGGCGACGAGCGCGGCGCGGCGGATCGAGGGAAAAGTCATGGCCACGCATTCCACGCCGAAGGGATACAGCCGTCCCCGCGTGTCGTCGATGCGGGCGGCGCAACGCCCCTGCAGCCACACTCTGCCCTCGGCATCGAGGCAGCCGGCGTCGCCCGTGCGATGCCACACGTGGTCCCCAACGCGAAACTTGGTCTCCTCGTCCCCGCGTCCGTCGAGGTAGCCCTTCAGCACATGGGCCCCGGTGACGACGATCTCGCCGGTCTCGCCTGCGGGCAGTGTGTCCGCCGCGAAGGCCCGGGCGTCCGGGTAGCTCCGCGGCTCTCCCCAGCGATCGTGTACGATGCGAAGACCGATCTGCGGTTCGGGCCGACCCGCGAGCAGGCCGCGACCCGAACGCATGGCGGCAAGGTCGGCCGCTGCGATGTCCCGCGCGTCGAGGTGGGCGATCGGTTCGGCTTCGGTCGAACCGTAGACTGCGGTCACGGCGGCGTTCGGCGCGACTGCACGCAGGGCTTCGAGCAAGCGGGGAAACACCGGTGCTCCGCCGGTGTGCAGCTTGCGCAATCCGCGCAGGGTGACGCCGGAGGCCGTGCATGCGCCAAGTATGCGTTCAAAGAACGCCGGCGAGGCCGTGAGGCGCGTGACGTGATGACGATCGATCTGGCGCAGGATCGCGTCGGCGTCGACCGCACTGGGCCGGCGCAGGTCGGCATCCGGGATCACGGTCGTGACGCCTGCGGCAAGGTTGGCGAGCACGAAGACTGGCAGGGTGGCGAGATCGACCTCGCCCGGCTCAAGTTCGAGGCTGGGCGCGAGGGCTTCGTATTGCGCCAGCAGGAAGGCCTGGGTGCGCACCGCCCCCTTGGGCATTCCGGTGCTGCCGCTGGTGAAGGTGAGCAGCGCCTCGTCCGCGGGGCTGGCCAGCGCCGGCGCCGGCGCCGGTCCGGACCAGGCGCGCGGCCAACGTCGGGTCCAGGGCAGCCAGCCTGACGGGGTGATCTTCACCGGGATGCGGCGAAGGGCCGGGGAGCGGAGCCGCAACAAATGCGCCTTCGGGACGGCGAAGAGCGCCCGGGGAGGGCGGCGGTTGCAGCAACGCTCCAGGTGTTCCAGGCCCGAACTCGGGTCGAGAAACAGCGCGACGGCGCCGATGCGAAAGAGTCCAAGGAGGGCGACGTACAGATCGATCGACATCGGCACGAAGACGAGCACGGCGTCGCCCCGGTGGATACCCTGCGCCTGCCACCACTCGGCGGCCGCTCCGACCTCGGACTCGAGCCCGGCGAACGTCAGCGTCCGGCCGCGGGCATCGTCGATCAGGGCCGTCGCCGTGGGACGGATACGTGCCTGCTCGGTCAATTTCTCTCCGATCGTCATAGGGCGCGGGAAAAGAGCGTATAACGACGCAGGGTCTTCGCGTAGTGCGCGCTCAGGTTGCGCGAGACATTGGAGGCGTGCATCAGGGCATGGACGACGCGGGTGAAGCCGAGCGGCCGGGCGGCGGCATGAACCTCCGCCAGCAGGAGGGCACCAAGGCCTGCGAACGCTCGGCCGGGCAGCACGGCCAGCGTCTTCACGATGAAGGTGCGCACGGGCAGGCCGCGCCGGGCCTCGGCGTGATCGGGTACGGCGAAGACATAGCCGACGGGCCGGCCTTCCTGTTCCGCCAGCAGAACCAGTTCAGGTCGGACGAGCGGAGCCACGGCGCGGTACTGGTGAAGGAAGGCGGCCGGAGCGATCGGGGTGTAGAGGTAGTTGGCTTGGAACGCGACGACCGAGACGTCGTAGATGCGGCGGAGGTCATCGTCGAACCGGGCCGGATCAAGCGGCCGAAGCCTGATGCCGGCTGCATGCAGGCGGGTGCGGACGGCCTCCAGCCGCGGGTCGGTGGTGGTGAGGTCGTCCGATGCCGTCGAGAAGTACTCGGCCAGCGGGACGAATCCAGCCGCCTGCCACCATTGTGGCCACTCCGGCGGATTCGTCGGTTCCAAGAGGAACGGCGGCTCGGTGCCGGGCTCGGTGACGAAGCGGTAGGAGCGCCAGGTGTTGCCGTCCATCGGCCCCACCGCGCGGGTGCAACCCTGTGCGCGCAACGCGGTGCAGGCGCGGGCGAGGAGGCTCCCGGTGGCGGCTGCGGAGTCCGTCCGAAAGCGGCCGATCACGCCAAGCCGCTCGCCGGGCAAGGCCGGCACCTCACGCCACCACAGCCATGCTTCGGCCGAGCCGTCGGCGTCGTCCTGCTGCAACCGTAGATCTTCTCCGAGGTCCGAAGGTGCCGTTGCGTTCATAAGCTCCAAAGGCCAGCGGCGAGACCGGTCGCAACGAGCGCGGTCATGCCTTGTTTCCACCAGCGCGCGTTGACGTCTTCCGGCAGGCGCAGGCTGCGCTCCCAGACCGCGAAGCTCACCGTGGCGAGGCCCACGATAGCCGCTCCCGCCCACAGGCCGACGAGGGATACCGTGGCGAAGCGATCGACCGCCCAGAAGGCGAGGCCGTGCAGGCCGGCGGCCTGCACCGTCGCCAAGGTACACCACGCACCCCGCGGCCAATGCGGGCGTCCTTGCGAGAAGCGCACGAGTGCAATGATGGCCTGCTGACAGGCCAGTCCCAGGGTGAACAGAGCATGCCAACGCGGATCCGGTGATACGGCGTGGGCGACGCTCCAGACAAGGCCGGCCGAGGCGACGCAGATCACCGCGACGAGGTTGTGGCGGGGCGGGCCACCCGGAATGGTGGGCATCAACCGGACGTAGCTGGTCAACACCACCACAGGTGCGACCAGCCAGGTCCAGCCACCCACCGCCCAAAAATAGTACAGGGCGAGAGCGCCCCCCAGGCGGGCACTGTCGTCGACGACGTGACCGCGCCGCCAGGTGAGCGCGAGCACGGTCAGTCCGGCGAGTACGCCCAGCCGCAGAGTCAGCTCCGCCGTCGTGGCGCCGAGGAACGCGTTCAGCAGCGCGAAGGTCGCGAGCGGAAGGAACACGTTGTCCAGGCCGCGCCAGGAGATCGCCTCGACGAGCAGGGCAAAGAGTCCGACCGCCGCCCCCATCACCACGGCGCGCACCGGTTCGTGTCCGGTGAGCAGCAAGGGTACGATGGCACATGCGGCGCCGGCCGTCCCCACCGCAAGCGAACCCTCCACGCTCTTCTGCCCCTCGAGGGTGGCGAACCGGTGCCGACCGAGGCTCCGGCCGACCAGCGCCCCGGCCGCATCGGCCCACGTCAGCAGGGCCACCGGCACGACGAAGCGAAGGGTATCGCCTTGGGCGAGGGTGAACACGGCCGCCACGCCGATGGGAAAGTACAGCTCCCCCAGCGACGCCCGGTCCACGTCATGGAGCACGCTGCCGAGGTTGTGCCGCAAGGCCTTCACCTCGCGCAGCAGCAGCAGCGCTCCGACCGCCAGGCCGGCCAGCACCCACACCGGCCACGGTTCGGCGAAGAGCCAGGGAAAGGTCAGGCAGAGGGTGCCCATGCCGACATGCACCAACTTCCGTGCGCCCTCGGCTCCCAGCGTGCCTCGCCGCTGCAGCGCCTTGGCGGCGGGGAGGAGCAGGCCCAGCGCCACCATCACCCCGGCGATGCCAGGAAGGGCGTTCACCGGACATCCTCCACGACCAAGGCGCTGTAGAAGAAAGCCTTGTCGCGGGCAAAGAGCGGCGCGGCCACGTCGTCACGCGGCTCCAGCCGGTCGGCAAGCGCCGCCGGACGGCGCCGCGGCGCCAGCATGTTCCAGTAGGCGAAACGCCCTCCCGGCCGGCTCGCCGCCGCCAAGGTGGCGAGCAGATTCGCCGTGTTAGCCTCGGACATGTATTCGAAAATGTCGCTGAGATTGGCCTTGTCGATGCGTGTGCCCGTCGGGCGTTCCTGGGCCAGAAAGGCTTCGATCGTCAACAGGTGCCACTCCAGCCGGTCGAGCCGGCTGCGGATCCGATCGAAGTTCTCCTCGCGCAGCGCCCAGGGTAGGGCGCGTCCGTGGGTGCCGGTCAGGATCCAATGCAGGTACGGATTCTCCGCGGGGTTGAGGGCGGTGAGGGCGTGGCGCGTGCGCTGCAGGATGCGGTCGGCGACCGAGCCTTCGACGTACTTGAAGAACGCCGGATCGCGGCCGAGCCGGCCCATCATGAAGCGCGAGAAGAAGAGGCGGAAGAGCAGGCGCCAGCGCCAGGTGTCCCAGCGTTCGGCATAGAACGCCTCGCGTTCGGCGTGTGTTCCCCCGCGCAACAGCGCCTCGACCGTGGTCCGCCGGTGCACGAGCGGCAGGACGCGCGTGCGGAAGAGCCGGAAGTAGTGTTCGAACTTCCCCGCACCGCCGATCCCGCCGGCGATGGCTTCCGGGTGGGCATCCCAGAACGCCTGGGCGTCGCGATCCAGGGCCGGCCGGCACTGCCGGTAGAGGGCATGGCGTCCGGCTGCGGATTCAGGCCGTGAGCCGATCAGCGCGAGCAGACCCCGGTGATCGAGCGTCCGGTAGGCCGCAACTCGCAGGGCGAGGCAGGCCAGCTGCGCGGGATTGAGGTCGAGGGCGATGACCCGCGAGGCGCCGGCCCCGAGCAAGGCGAGCGCGTTGTCGCCGGCCGACGCGATGGAGACCACTGTATCCGTCGGCTGGATATTGAGCGCCTCGACGAGGATGTCGGCATCCTCCCAGACCTGCGCGTAACGGATGCGGGAAAAGTCCGCCCGGGCGGCGGCCTCGGTGGTGGCGGCGGCGGTCATGGCGTCGGAGGTGTTTCCTGCCTGCGGACGACCCCGGTGCTGCCGTCCAGCTCCAGCCAGTCGCCGGTGCGGGCCCAGGCGGTCACACCCCGGATCGACACGATGGCGGGAATGCCCATCTCGCGTGCCACAATGGCCGAGTGGGAGAGCAGGCTGCCGTGCTCGACCAGGAGCCCGGCGGCGGAGGGAAACAGCATGATCCAGCCCGGGTCGGTGCGGGGCGCGACGAGGATCTCGCCCGGCTCAATGACCGCGTGGCGCGGATCGGTGATCACCCGGGCCCGGCCGCGCACCACCCCTGGGCAGCAGCCGATCCCCGTGAGGCTGTCGCCGTCAGGCACGATGGCGGCGGTCGGGGCGCTAAACCGGTTCCCGAGGTGCACGGTACCGCGGGTTTCAAAACGATCCGCGGGTGAACGTTGTCGGTAACCGTCGAACTCTTTCGTCCGCAGGGCGGCAAGTCCGGCGAGGTCCGTCGTGACCGTGGTGCCCTCGACGAAGCCGAGCGCCTCTTCGACCGTGAGGAAGAACACGTCGCGCGGATGATCGAGCCGACCGCTGGCGTGCAGCCGCCGGCCCAGTTCAACGAAGATGCGACGGACACGTCCGAACAGACGGGTGCGTTCGAAGCGCAGATTTTCGCGGTCGCGCACCCGGGCGCGGGCGTGACGCAGGATCCAGCCGAAGATCGCGCGTCGGAACGGGCGCCGGTAGAGGGCCAGCCGAACGCGGAGCTCGGCGTCGGCGCGCAGCCGCGCCTCGGTGCCGTGGTCAACGAGTCCGGCGGTGCCGAAACGCCGCGCGAACTGGCCGACGGACCGCAGGAGGGTCAACGGCTCGTCGTGCAGCGTGAGGCTCTCCAGCTTCAGTTCCTCGAGGCAGCGGTCACCGAAGGTTTCGAGGTACGAGTGGTACGCGGTGCGAAACGCGGGGGCTTGGTCGAGCCAGCGCTCAATGGCGGCCGGCGATCCGCTGCACAGCACCTCCACCGCGGCGGGGTCGGAGGCGGCAAGGGCGGCAAGTTCGCGCACGCGCTTCGCCGGCTCCGCACTGATCATCCCGCCTTCGGCGCAGAGCAGGTCGTTTTGCAGCGTGCCGTCACGGTCGCCGCACCACGCCGCGGTGACCTTGCGTAGGGCGCCGTAGAACACCATGGCGAAGAAGTCATTCACCAGCGGCGCATCCCAGCGCAGCAGGAGTTGGCGTTCGAGGTCCCGGAAATGGGCGCTCAACTCATCCGGACGCAAGGACTCCAACGGTGGATCGCAGGGACGCAGGGCCTGCTCGAGTCGCGCGTAGAAGCGGCGGATCTGGCGTGGCAGGGTCAGGTGATTGCGCACCAGCCCGAGGATCGACCGCGCGAGGGCGAGTCCGTCTTTCACCTTGGCCCAACCACCGGCGGGAGCGAGGGTGGCCAGCACGGCGGGCGGCAGGCCTTCGCGTACCCCCATCATTTGCTCCATGAAGCCGCGGTTGACCGAGAATCCTGGCAGGAGGGCAAGCAGGCGATACCAGCTGATGAGGTTGTAATAGATGCGCCCCTCGACGAGCCCGAGCATGCGCGGAAAGAGGTCACGGTTTTCGGCGATCCGTGCCGCCGGCACCCCCATCAGACGGGCGAACTCCCGGTACACGGCCTCGTAGATGCCCCGGGCAAAGGAGAAGGTGAGCGGGGTGGTCACACCGCTATAACTCTCGGCGATGTTGGCGTTGTCCCAGATCGTGAGAACGCCATCCGGGTCGGGCAGGGGCGCGAGCGAGGTGATCGGGCGTGATTGCAACAGCCACACGCGTCCATCGGCGATCGCCCATTCGATGTCTTGCGGCCGTCCGAAGAAGCGCTCGGCGGCACGGGCCAAGGCGGCGATCTCGGTCACCTGAGCATCCGTGATCGCGGGCCGGTGAGCGAGCGCCGGATCGACCGCGACCGCCTTCACACCCTCGCCTTCGCCGGCCGCGGCGCGATGCGCGCACCGCTTCGGCACGACCTTGCGCATCACAATCCTGCCGGCCCGGTCGACCGTGAAGGTATCGGCATCGGCTTCGCCGGACACGAGGGCGGAGCCGAGACCGAAGACGGCGGAGACCACGGCGTGACCGCGGCGGCCGCTGACCGGATCTGCGCTGAAGGCGACGCCGGCGGCTTCGGCGTCGATCATCCGTTGCACGAGCACAGCCGGCGCCTGCGGAGGCCCCGCCAGGCCGCGTTCGCGTCGGTACGCGAGAATCCGCTCGCTTCGAGCGGAACGCCAGACGGCCACGACCTTCGCGGGGATCTGCTCCGGCGGGACAAAGAGAAAACTGTCGAGCTGACCGGCGAACGAGTGTTCGGCCCCGTCTTCGTCGACGGCGGAGGATCGCACGGCAAACCACGCCGGTTGCGGTGCCAGCGTGCCGGCCAGCGAAACGAGCTCTGCGGCGAGATCGGATCGAAGGGTCTCGGCCAGGCGATCGCCGCCGCCGCTCGCAGCAAACGCTTCGGGCGTCACGACCACCCACGGAGGGATGGGAAGACGCGCGGCGGCGAGGCGGGCCAAGGCACCGGCCTTTCCGCCCAGCAGGGCCGGGGTGGCGAGCTCGTCGGTGTGCCGAATGAAATGAGTCATGTCCAAGAGGCCGTCAGCGCGCCCAAAGCGGCACCACGCCCAGCATCAGGTACAGGGCGAGCGTCCACAGTCCCGAGTAGACCTCAATGCGTTTTGCCAGGCTGCCGCGGACGGTGCGAAGGAAGGCCGCCGCCAATCCAAGCCCGCCCAGCCAGAGGATCAGCAACACCGCGATGACCGGCGCGAAGAAGGCAATCCGTTCGGCGGCCAAGGCTGCGCAGGCCAGCGTGGCGGCCATAGCCGCGAGCCAGGCTGCGACCGCCACCGGACGACCCCACAACACAGTGTACGTTTCCACCCCGCGTTCCTCCTGTGCGGGCGACCGGATCTTGCGACCGAGTTCGATCACCAGGCCGTTGCAGAAGCTGGCGGCGAGAAACCAGAACAAGCCCGCCGGCATGCCGCCACCGGCTGGGACCCAGTCACAGCCGGTGGCGAACCAGTCGACCAGCGGCATGATGCCCATGTGACTGAAAAGATAGATCACCGGGCGGGCCTTGAGCCACGTCCGCGCAAAGAACTCCCGGCTCATCAGGGCAAAGTAGATCCAGGTAAGGACCAGAAGCGCCACGAGACGCAGGCCGACCAGCGACGCGAGCGTCAGTTGCACCGCGGCCACTCCCACGCCGACCCACGCGAGTTCGCGCAACGTCACCAGCCCGCGCGGGACCGGACGGTACGGCCGGTGACGCGCGTCCTCCTCCGCATCCTTGAACTCGTCGGCGATGCGCAGCAGCAGGAAGGAACCGAGCGATACGACAAAGGCGACGGCGTAGGCGGACAGCGCCGGGGCGGTGTCAGCGGACCGCAGCAGGGCGGAGTAGCTCACCGCCGAGGCGCTGAAGGCGGCGATCAGCGGACCGTGGGCCAGCAGCGGAAACCGTTCGCGCTGGTAAATCCACCACCGGTTCATGCGGTCGGGCGGCCCTCGGATGCGGCGGGACTGGCGGACTTGCGTCCGCGGGCGAGCCGTTCGTGCGCGCTCGTGAAGTGCCCGGCGCTTAGGGCGGCGATGATCGACAGCTCGCCGGCGAGGGCGAGTCCGGCACAGACCTCGGCCAGCGCCCGGGCATGACCGGGACCGGCCAGCCCGAGAACCTCGAGGGCGGCACGCTGGCTGGGCAGGCCGGTTCCGCCGCCGACGGTGCCGACGATCAGGTTGGGCAGCGTGACGGCCGCGTACAACCCGCCGTTGCCCTCCACCTCGAAACGGGTGACGCCGACTGCGGCCTCGGAGACGCAGGCGACATCCTGACCACAGGCGAGAAACAGCGCGGCGAGACCGTTGGCGTAGTGGCCCTGCACGCCGATGGTGCCACTCAGCACGCCGCCGATCGCCGACATGCGCCAGTAATCGACCATCTTTTCCGGCGTGGTGTGGAGATGGCGCTCGACCAGTTTCCGCTCGAGGCGGGCCTCCGCGCTCACCTTGCGCCCGCGCACGGTCTGGAAGGACTGCGCGCTGGCCTTCTTGTCGCCGGACAGGTTGCCCTCGACGAAAACGGCGGACGGCTTCACCGGACAATGCGCCGCGATATAGTCGCACACCGCCTGGGTGGCGATGGTGACCATGTTCTGGCCCGAGGCGTCTCCCGTGGTGTATTCGAGGAGAAGATACACGTGATTTCCCTCGACGGTGAAGCGGACGTCGCGGAGCCGCCCGTACCGCGTGGTCGCCTCCGCGGCGGCGCGGAAGGCCTCGATGTGCGCGAGGCACCATTGCACGAAGGCGCCAGCCTCGGGCAGGGAGGCAAAGGCGAAGGCGGGCGCCCGGCCCACGCCTTCGTTCAGGATCAGCGTGGTACAGCCGCCGGCCAGCGTGACCACGGACGCTCCGCGGTGGTAACTGGCCACAAGGGCGGCCTCGGTGGTGGCGAGCGGGACATAGTAGTCGCCTTGGGCGGCGAGTCCGTTGACCCGCAGGGGGCCGGCGAGGCCGACCGGCACCTGCACGGTGCCGATGAAGTTCTCGATGTTGCGGGCGAAGGTCTCGTGGCGGGCGAGCGCCTCCGGGGCCGCGATCACCGCCTTCGCCGCCGCGGCGTGAGGCAGGAGCGCCCACCGCTGGTCGACCACGACCGGTTCCGATCGGGTCGCCCCGGGCACCCGCGGCGGGCCGTCGTGGTGTTTGGGCGCGAGTCGCCGGGTGATCTCTTCCGGGGAAAGTCCGGCGGCGACGTCGGACATGTGACGACGGGCCTCGTCGTGGTGGGCGGACATAGCGAGGCGGAAAGGCAAGGTGCTTGCGTCACTCGACGCAAGCTTGCCGTGCCTGAGGGCGCGTCTGGGTCGGGTGAAAGCCCAGACACGCCCTAGCTTCGCAGCGATCGGCTCAGGTCGCGCGCCCAGAAGACGTCGAGGGAGCCGGTGGCGAGAGGCGACGCGAGCGGAATCATGCGGCCGCGGTCGTCACACGCATGCGGCATGAGACCAACGGTGGCAAAGAACGCCGTCAGGTCCTCCAGTGTGAAGCCATAGCGGGCGGCGTGGGCGGGAACGATTTCGGTCTGCACCACCACGTCAGGGCTGGCCGCAAGTGCGCGGGTTGCGCCCCGAAGCACGGCGAGCTCAAACCCTTCCACATCGAGCTTGATGAAGTGCACGCGGGGGTAGCCGAGCCGGGCCAGTTCGCGGTCCACCGTGGTGATGGTCACCCGTGGTCCCGCCGCCCGGGCGTCCGTTGCGAGGTGTACTTCGCCGAGGTTGGCCGGCGTGACCACCAGCGAACCCCGGCCAGGCTCAGCGCCCGCGGCTGCGGCGACGACTGTCGCGTTGCGGATCTGGTTCTGTCGCAGGTTCTGCCGCAGGCAGGCCCGGGTGGAGCGGTTCGGCTCGAAGGCGAGGACGTGGCCGGACGGTCCGGCCAGTTGCGCCAGCGGCAGTGTGTAAGTGCCGATGTTGGCCCCGACGTCACAGATCACCTGCCCTGGCCGGATCCACTGGCGCAGGAAGCGCATGACATTGGGATCGCGCTGGCCCAGCACGGCGACGGCCATGGACGTGAAGTTGTTCTTCAACGAAACATAGCGGTGTCCGTCATCGTCGGTGAAACGCACCAGGCGGCCCGGCCACGCCCGCCGTGAGACAAAGCCGAACCAGCGACCGGCGTGGATGAACGGATGTTCGAGGTACAGCGCCAGTCCGCGCCGCCAGCTGCTTCGGGTGTAGTCGGCCAGCGTGGGATTCAAGGCGGTGCTCATGCGCATCTAGCGCAACGGGGAAAGAAGCCGGCCCGCAGGTCAAGCGGCGGACCGGCTCGCTGGCCCGAGTTCACGGAAACGTTGCATTGGCGGCCCCGGGCGCGCGCCCCGCCCAGGCGCGCAGGGGCAAAATGTGCGCCGGCATTGGCAACCTGTGCGGAGCAGGGCGGACGCGGTTCTGACACCATCAGCCCGGACCTTGCGAAACCCTTGCGGAACCCCTCCCATGATCAAACCCGCCACCCCCGATTTTGTCACCTGCGATGCCAATGAGGCGGTCGCCACGGTCGCGTATCGGCTCAATGAACTGATTGCGATTTACCCGATCACGCCGTCCTCGCCGATGGCCGAATCCTGCGACGAGTGGGCCGCCGCCGGACGGCCCAATCTCTGGGGGCAGGTGCCGCGCGTGGTCCAGCTGCAGTCCGAGGGCGGTGTGGCCGGGGCGGTGCACGGCGGCCTGCTCGGCGGTGCCCTCACCACCACCTTCACCGCGTCGCAGGGCCTGCTGTTGATGATCCCCAATCTGTACAAGATTGCGGGTGAACTCATGCCGCTGACGTTGCATGTCAGCGCGCGCGCGCTGGCCGCGCAGGGGCTCTCCATCTTTGGCGACCACGCCGACGTGATGGCCTGCCGGCAGACGGGCTGTGCCCTGCTCGCATCGAATTCCGTCCAGGAGGCGCAGGACCTCGCCTTGATCGCCCACGCCGCGTCGTACAAGGCCAGCCTGCCCTTCATCCATTTCTTCGACGGTTTCAGAACCTCACACGAGATCGGCAAGATCGAGGTACTCGCGGACGAGGTCCTGCGCGCCGTGGTCGACGAGGCCGACCTGGCGGCATTCCGGGCGCGGGCGCTGACGCCGGACCGGCCGACGCTCCGCGGCACGGCGCAGAATCCCGACGTGTACTTTCAGGGCCGGGAGGCGGTGAACCGCCACTACCTCGCGCTGCCGGGGATCGTGCAGGCAACGATGGACCTCTTCGCCGCCGAGACCGGCCGGGCGTATCATCTTTTCGATTACCACGGGCATCCGGAGGCGGAGCGGGTCATCATCGCCATGGGCAGCGCAGTCGAGACCGTGGCCGAAACCGTGGACTGGCTGGTGGCGCGCGGGGAAAAGGTAGGGGTGCTCGCGGTGCGGTTGTTCCTGCCCTTCGATCTCACGGCGTTTGGGGCGGCGCTGCCCAAGTCGGTCAAGGCGCTCGCCGTGCTCGACCGGACCAAGGAGCCCGGATCGCTCGGCGAACCCCTCTATCTCAACGTGGTCGCTGCGCTGGCCGAAAACCGGTCGGCCCTCGCGGGCTCGCCGCGGGTCGTGGGTGGACGCTACGGCCTTGGCTCGAAGGAATTCACGCCGGGCATGGTGCGGGCGGTTTTTGATCATCTCGCCTCCCCGCAGCCGCGAAACCATTTCACGGTGGGCATCGTGGATGATGTGACCGGCACGTCGCTGCCCTACGACGCGGAGTTCGACCTTGAGGCGGACGACGTCCGGCGCTGCGTCTTTGTCGGCCTTGGCGCGGACGGCACGGTCGGCGCAAACAAGAACTCGATCAAGATCATCGGTGAGCAGACGCCGCACTACGCGCAGGGCTACTTCGTTTACGACTCCAAGAAATCGGGTTCGATGACGATCTCGCATCTGCGCTTCGGCCCGCGCCCGATCCGCGCCCCGTACCTCATCCGGCAGGCCGACTTCGTGGCGTGCAGCCAGTTCCATTTCGTCGGCCGCACCAACGTGCTGGGCTACGCGCGTCCAAAGGCGACCGTCCTGCTCAACTCCCCATACGGTCCGGAAGAGACCTGGCGGAAGCTCCCGCGCGACTGGCAGGAGACGCTCGTGGCGAAGCGACTGACCCTTTACGTGATCGACGCCACCCAGGTTGCCCAGACGGCCGGCATGGGCCGGCGCACCAATACCGTCCTGCAGACCTGCTTCTTTGCCCTCTCTGGCGTGCTGCCACGCGATGAGGCGATTGCGCAGATCAAGGAGACGATCAAGAAGACCTACGGCAAGAAGGGCGACGCCGTCGTGCAGATGAACTACGCGGCCGTCGACGCGGCGCTGGCCGGGTTGCAGTCGGTGACCCTACCCGCAGCGGCCTCGCCCGAGGCGGTGGCCACGGTGCCGCCGTCGTTCGCGGGTGCGCCGGAGTTCGTGCAGCGCATCACCGCACGCCTGCTGGCGGGCGAGGGCGACCTGCTGCCGGTCAGCGCGCTGCCCGTGGATGGCTGCTGGCCGACCGCGACGAGCCGCTACGAGAAGCGCAACATCGCCCTGGAGATTCCTGCGTGGGATCCGTCCATCTGCATCCAGTGCAACAAGTGCGTGCTGATCTGCCCGCATGCCGTGATCCGGGCTAAGTTCGTCGACCCCGAGGACCTCGCCGGTGCGCCCCCGACCTTCAAGTCGACGCCATTCAAGTCAGCGGACTTTCCCGGAAAGCGTTACACGCTCCAGGTGGCGCCGGAGGATTGCACCGGTTGCTCGCTGTGTGTGCAGGTCTGCCCGGCGAAGGACCGCACGAATCCGCGGCACAAGGCGATCGAGATGGTGGCGGCGGCCCCTCTGATCGAGCCCGAGCGGGCCAATTGGGACTTCTTCCTGAACCTGCCGGACCCCGACCGGACCACGCTGAAACCGGAGGTGAAAGGGACGCAGTTCATGCAGCCGCTCATGGAGTTCTCCGGCGCCTGCGCCGGCTGCGGCGAGACGCCCTACCTGAAGCTGCTCACCCAGCTGGTCGGAGACCGGCTGGTCGTCGCGAATGCGACGGGGTGTTCGTCGATCTACGGCGGCAACTTGCCGACCACGCCCTATTGCCAGAACCGCGAGGGACGCGGGCCCGCCTGGGCAAATTCGCTCTTTGAGGACAATGCCGAGTTTGGTCTTGGCCTGCGCCTCGCGCTTGATCGGCATGCCGGCCGGGCGGCCGCGCTCGTGCAGGAACTCGCCCCGATGATCGGCGACAGCCGGGCGAAAGCCTTGCTCGAGCCGGTGCAGGACACCGAGGCGGCGATCGCGGCCCAGCGGGCACGGGTCTCGGAGTTACGGGACGCCCTGCGCACGGTCACGGGTCGGAACGCGTCCGAGCTGGCCGGACTGGCGGACCATCTCGTCCGCAAGTCGCTCTGGATCGTCGGTGGCGACGGCTGGGCCTACGACATCGGCTACGGCGGCCTCGACCATGTCCTGGCCTCCGGTGCGAATGTGAAGGTGCTCGTCCTCGACACCGAAGTGTACTCCAACACGGGCGGTCAGTCATCGAAGGCGACGCCGATGGCGGCGGTGGCCAAGTTTGCGGCAGGCGGCAAGGGTGTGGCCAAGAAGGACCTTGCCCTCATGGCCGTGCAGTACGGCCACGTCTACGTGGCCAAGGTCGCGATCGGCGCCAAGGACAGCCAGACGCTGCAGGCCTTCCGCGAGGCGGAGGCGTACCCCGGCCCGGCCCTGATCATCGCCTACTCGCACTGCATTGCACACGGCTTCCCGCTCCACCTGGGGGCGGAGCAGCAGAAGCTGGCGGTCGACTCCGGCTACTGGCCGCTCTTCCGGCATGATCCACGTCTCATCGGAACGGATACACCGGCCTTCAAGCTCGATTCCGCCGCGCCCAAGACGGACATCGCGCGGTTCATGGCGAACGAGACCCGGTTTAGCGTGCTGCGCAACGTTGCACCGGCCCGCGCCGACGAACTGACGGCGTCGGCCCGCGAGGAGGTCAGGCGTCACTACGCCCGCTACGAGCAGATGGCGGCGAAACCCGCCGCCCCCGTGAACCCCGTACCTTGATTTCCCGACCATGAACCTCGCGACCAACTACCTCGGCCTGTCCCTCAAGAATCCGCTCGTGGTCGGCGCCTCGCCGTTCTGCGACAATCTCGCCGCCTGCTCCGAATTGGAGGCGGCAGGCGCCTCGGCCCTCGTGATGCATTCCCTGTTCGAGGAGCAGGTGGACCTCGAGTCCCGGGCAATGCATCACCACCTCGAGGCACCGGGCGAAAGCTATGCGGAGGCGACATCGTATTTTCCCAATTACGACGACTATCAGCTGCGACCGGCCCAATACCTGCGTCAGCTTGAGCGACTCGCCGGCCTGCTCAAGATTCCGGTCATCGCCTCGCTCAACGGCCGGCGCCTCGGCGGCTGGGTCGGTTATGCGAAGCAGATGGAGTCGTCCGGGGCGGCGGCGATCGAGTTGAACCTGTACCAGGTCGCCACGGATCCGGCCGTGACGGCAGAGCAGCTGGAGGCGGATGTCATCGCCGTCGTGCGCGCCGTGCGCGAATCCGTGCGCATTCCGGTCGCGGTCAAGCTGTCGCCCTACCACACATCGCTCGCGAATTTCGCGGGCCTGCTCGAGGCGGCGGGGGCGGGGGGACTCGTCTTGTTCAACCGGTTTTATCAGCCGGATTTCGACATCGAGGATCTCGAGGTCGTACCGCAGCTGCGGCTGTCGGATTCCTCGGAACTGCTGCTGCGTTTGCGCTGGCTGGCCATCCTTTCGCCGCTGTTGCGCGGCTCGCTCGCCTGCAGTGGGGGAGTGCACCGGACCGAGGATGTGGTGAAGGCCCTCCTGGCTGGTGCGGATGTGGTGCAACTCGTCTCGGTCCTGTTAAAGCAGGGACCGAGGTACGTGTCACAGCTGCTCTCGGGCCTGCAGGCCTGGATGAAGGAACATAGCTACGACAGCGTGGACGAACTTCGGGGAGCCATGGACCTGCGGCGCTGTCCGGATGCCGGGGGCCACGAACGAGCGAACTACATTCAGATTCTTCAGAGCTGGAAGATTTGAACGGGCCCGACGGGGCAGAGCGGGCCAAGCGTGACCCCAACAAAAAACGCGACCGTTGCCGGTCGCGTGCGGGTTCCTGCCTTCGCGGGGATGTGCCTGCTCAACCGGCGGCGGCGAGCAATTCGGCGACGTCCACCTGCGGAGCCGCGGCCGGTTCTGTCCCGGCCGAGGTGTTGAGCGCGGGCGGGCCCGAGATCCACGCGGTGGCGATCGACGCCGCCTCGGTGCGCCAGTTGACCTGGGGCTTCGCGTAGACCGCGATCACCTGCGTTTCGGTGGCACCCGTCCACGTGAGGCTGGCCTTCAGGCATTGCGATCCGTCTGCGAGTACGAAGCTCTGGAGATAGATCGTGCCCTTGTTCTCGGGACCCTGGGCCGTGCGTTGCTGCAACGCCATCCGGGCGAGCCCTTGGTGATAGCTGACCGTCCGAAGGGTTTCCCACGGCGGACCCTCGAGCATGCTCAGTTCGGCAAGCAGCGATTTCTCGATGTCAGACAGGAAGGAGAGCAATCGGGTGGCCATGGTGGACAGCGTAGGTCGAAGCGCGCGGGCGAGGCGATCATCGTCGCGGGGCTAAACGGACTTTAGGATTTTTTTGAAATCCGGCCTGGGCGTACGGACGGGCATGGACAGTTCGGCCGGTTTTCACCCCCCGAAACGCAACATTTGTTTGAAACAGGGGAAAAGGACGCCTGACTAGTGCTAGGTCCGGCTGGGAAGGGGTTTCCGGCAGGCTTCGCATCCCTTCATGTCGCTCGATAAGATCCTGATCGTTGAAGACGAAACCGTCGTTCGGTCGCTGCTGCAGACGATCTTCCTCCGCCACAAATTCAACGTCCAATGCGCGGAGACCCTCGCGCAGGCGCAGGCGCTCATGGAGCGCGAGCCCTTTGACCTGGTGATGCTCGACATCCGCCTTCCGGACGGCAGCGGCCAGGCGTTTCTCGAGCGGATTATGGCCCTGCCGGAGCGCCCGCTCGTCGTCATGGTGACCGGTTATGGCACGATCGAGTCGGCCGTGGCCTGCATGCGCGCCGGGGCCTTCGACTATGCCCTCAAGCCATTTTCGCCGAGTCAGATCGAAGTGATCCTGCGCAAGGCGCAATCCTACCAGCAGCTGGTCCGGGTCAACCGCCTGCTCAGTGACGACCCCGATGACGACGAGTCGTCGTTGGTCGGCCGGAGCCCGGCGATGACGCGGCTGCGGCAGTTGATCGATCGCGTCGCGCCCACCGACGCCACAGTGCTCGTGACCGGGGAGAGCGGCACGGGCAAGGAGATGATCGCGCGCGAATTTTACCGACGCAGCCCGCGTCGCTCGCAGGCCTTCATCAAGGTTAACTGCGCGGCCATTTCCGAGTCCCTGATCGAGAGCGAATTTTTCGGCCACGAGAAGGGCGCCTTCACCGGCGCCACGGAGCGGCGCGAAGGGCGGTTCGAACTCGCGCACCAAGGCACGCTGCTGCTCGATGAGGTCAGCGAGATTCCCCCCGGCCTGCAGGCGAAGCTCTTGCGCGTCCTGCAGGAACGCGAGTTCGAGCGCGTGGGCGGGAACCGCACAATCAAGGTCAACGTGCGCATCATCGCGACGTCCAACCGCGACCTTCTTGGCTACGTCGAGAAAGGCGCCTTCCGGCAGGACCTCTATTACCGTCTCAATGTCTTTCCGGTTCACGTGCCTGCGCTGCGCGAACGTGGCGATGACGCGGTGCTGCTCGCTGATCATTTCGTCCGGCGCTTCGCCCGCAAACACGGCATCAAGGTGACGGGCCTTTCTGATTCCGCGCGACGTGCGATCATGGAGTATCGCTGGCCGGGGAACGTGCGCGAGCTGCAGAACACGATCGAGCGGGCGGTGATTCTTTCCGAGGCCGGCCGGGCGGTCACGGCTGCGGCCCTTGGGCTGCCCGGCCAGCTGACGTTCTCGGACGAACCGTTGCCCCCGCTGGTCGACGACTCGCCGGCCTTGGATTTTGCGTCCGCCAACAACGCCGGCCCGGCCACGGCGGCATCGGCTGAACCCGCTACCGCCAACGGTGGCTCCGTGCCGCCCGTGCTGCGCCTCGACGCGTTGGAGAAGCAGGCCATTCGCGCGGCCTTGACCCAGACCGGAGGCAACCGCACGCAGGCCGCCGCCGTGCTCGGCATCAGCATCCGCACCTTGCGCAACAAGCTGCAGGAGTACCGCGAAAGCGGAGATCCCATCGAGGCAGGACCGGAGTCGGGCGAGGCCTGAGGGTCTCGTTTTTGGTCAAGGCCCCGGCGAAAGCGCCGATAGGAGAGGGAGTTCCCCACGCCGGACTTCGTCCGCCCGGATGGGTGGCACCGCTCCGTCGGCGCCGCCTGCCTGCCTTCCCTGGCGGGCCTTGATCCGCGCCGCGCGCAGTCGGGTGTGTCCGGCGGATGCATTTCCGCATTCCCGGTTAAATCCCACCGCAAACGCGCCGATAACGATTCATCCGTCCATGCCCGCCACCGAGGTCATCACCGAAAACCTGATCCGCGAGAACATCAATCGCGCGGTGACGGATGTGTTCAAAACCATGCTCGGGCAGCAGCCCTTGCTCGTAAAATCGACGGAGCAAGCCGCGGAAGAGCCGTGGCCTCCGCTTCACGCCAACGCCGAAGCCGCCCGGCCCCACGTGGTCGGCACGGTCGGTTTCATCGGCGATGTGAACGGGCTGATCTACCTGTATCTCCCGCTCGACTTCGCCCGCCTCAGCACCTCGCACCTGCTGGGCATGAGCTCCGCGGAGCTCGATGAAGCGGGTGACGAGGTCATCAACGACGCGATCGGCGAACTCACCAACATGACGGTGGGCAGCTTCAAGAACGGACTCTGCGACGCCGGTTACCCCTGCAAGCTGACGATCCCTTCGATCCTGCGCGGCAGCAATTTCTGCATCGAGCCGATCAGCTCCACCTCGCGCCAGATCTACTATTTCGACTGTGGCGGCCACCGCGTCGTCACGGACATCCTGCTCAAAGTCGCCGACTGACACCTTTCTCTCCCACCATGCGCTACAAGATTCTCACCGTGGACGATTCCAAGACCGTCCGCATCATCGTGAAGAAAGCTTTCAAGGGCTACGACTGCGACATCCTCGAAGCCGGCAATGGCGTGGAGGGTCTGGCGGTGGCGGCCAAGGAAACGCCCGACCTCATTCTCCTCGACGTCACCATGCCCGTCATGGACGGCGTGGAAATGCTGACCAAGCTCAAGGCCGATCCCGCGTTGAAGGGCATCCCGGTGATGATGCTCACCGCGGAAGGTGGCCGTGATCACGTGCTCAAGATCGCGAAGATCGGCGTGCGTGACTACCTGGTGAAACCCTTCAAGGAGGAGGTGCTCATCGAGAAGGCCGGTCGCGTGATCGACCTGAAGCCGCTCTCCGAAGGTCCCGCCAAGGCGAAGTCGATCTTCGATCCGGCCGACATTCTTGTGGTCGATGACAAGCCCGCCATCATCCAGCAGATTCAGGAAGGCCTGAAGCACACGCCGTGGAAGATCCACGGGGTGAGCACCCAGGGCGAGGCGATCGATTTCTGCACGCGCACGCCGCCGGACATCATCATCGTCAGCCTGTCGCTCCCCGAGGAGTCCGCCTTCACGCTCTTCCGCCTGGTGCGCACCAACATCAAGACGAAGTACACGCCGGTGTTTGCCCTCGTGGTGAAGACCGAGGTCAGCCAGCAGCAGCAGGCGCAGACCGTGGGCTTCAGCGCGATCATCACCAAGCCGATCGACATGTCGGAGCTCGAGACGAAGATGGCGAAGGCCATGAACCTCGACACGTCGCAGCGTTACTACGCGATCGAAGGCGACAGCATGATCATGCGCCTGCCGGAGAACTGCTCTCCCGCGGTGCTCGCCGAAGCCGGACTCTATCTGAAGCCGAAGTTCGCCGAGGCGGTCGATGCCGGGCACAACAAGGTCGTGATCGACATCCACCAGATCAAGTCGCTCCACATGGGTGTGATCAAACTGCTCTTCCAAGCCATGCAGACCTGCCGCGAACTCGCGATGCAGTTCGCCCTGGTGGGCAATGCCGCGATCATCACCGAGTGCAAGGGCTTCGAGGACACGCGCGGTTGGACCTTCTACGATTCGATCGACGACGCGAAAGCCAACCTGGGCAAATCGTCCCCGGCCCCGGCCATGGCGGCCTCGAGCTAAACGCCTGTTTTTCCGGTCCTGTAGTGCCGTCCCGGTCCGCCTCGGTGGGCCGGGACGGTTTGTTTTCAGCCGCGAGCGGCAGGATCGCATTTGACCCGGTTACGCCGATGCATAGGCTTGGCGACATGAAAGCGGTGGCGATCGCGGCAGTCCTCGGGCTCGGCTTCTTGACGGGATGCACCGTGGCAAAGCGGCCGGTGATCGTGTCGCCTACGCCGCCTCACCGCAGCGAGTATTCCACCGGGGAACGCCTGCGGCTAGGCGAGGACGCAATCGAAGCCCGAGCCGAAAGCCTCGAGCGCCAGGGCTTCACCCCGAAGGAAGCCCGCCAGTATGCGGAGATTGAGTACCTGAAGAGCCGCACAGGCAGCCCGGTGCGCTGAGGCGCGCCCCGGGTCCCGCGCTGCTGCCGCGATCAAGCGAGGCGGATGGTGCGCTTCCGGGCGTCGTAGATCGCCTTGCGTCCCGTCTCGTACGAGCGGGCCGCGAGCAGGCAGGCGACGGCGTGCTGATAGCCGGCGTCGATCGAGGCATGTGGAGTCTCGCCCGAACGCATGCACTGCAGCCAGTCGAGGAAATGGTCGGGCCGCGGGATGGGTGTAACCTCCACCTCACCGCGGATACTGCCGTCGCGCTTCAGTCCGCCCTCGGCGCTGTAGGTCGGCACGTTCCAGTTGTCGCATTTGAGCGTGCCCTTCGTGCCGTAGAACTTCCGGTTGTTGCCGTAGCTGTTGCCGAAATTGTTCGAGCTCGTGAGCATGAAGCCCTCCGGGTACATCCAGGTGGCGGAGACGCAGTCGGGGGTGGTGAAATTGTTCTCGTCCTTCCACGTCAGCACGCCGCCGGTGCAGACGCAGGATTCTGGAATGCCGCAGTCGGTGATGAAGTGCGCCATGTCGAGAAAATGGGCACCCCATTGCGGAACGGGTCCCTGGCAGAATTCGTAGTAGCCGTACCACGCGGAGTAGGTGCGCGCGTCGAAGGGGCGCATGGGGCGGTCGCCGAGGAATTCCTTCCAATCGACATCTTCCTTGCGCACATCGCGGCCGAGGTAGCTGTACCAGTAGGGCTTCTCGGCGTTGCGCGACTCGTGGATCATCGAGATCTTGCCGATCGTACCGGCGCGCACGACTTCGCGGGCGCCGACGATGCCGGGCAGGCTGCGCAACTGGGTGCCGACCTGGACAACCGTGCCGGCGCGCTTCACGGCATCGACCGCGCGGACGAGCTTGTCCATCTCCGTGGCGAGCGGTTTCTCGGCGTAGATGTGCTTGCCGGCCTTGGCCGCGGCCTCGAGGTGGGTGGTGTGGAGATGGTCGGGCGACGCGATCATGACCGCGTCGAGTCCCTCCATGGCGAGCAGGTCCCGGTAGGAGACGAACTCCTTCGCCTCGCGGCCGAACCATTCCTTGACCTTCGCGTTGGCCTCCGCGCGGGCGACCTTCCAGGGGTCGGCGAGGCCCACGATCTCAAAATTGGTCGCGGCAAGATGCTTGTGGATGCCCGTCATGTGGGCGGTACGGCCGCGGTTGCCGCAGCCGATGATGCCGATGCGGATGCGGTCGTTGGCGCCGATTGAGCGTTTGCGCTCCGCCGCCGAGAGCGGACGGCTCAGTCCGGCGGCGAGGCCGGCCGTGACGGCGAGGGAGGCCGACGATTTCAGGAAATCGCGGCGGTGCATGGGCAGGGAAGAGGAGTCGGGGGCGGGGTTGTTCATGTGGAAGAGAAAGAGGGTGCTTGAGGTGGTTTGGCCGACGAGCGCGAACGGCCCGGGGCGCAGGGCAACGGGTGCGGTTAGGCGGAGAGGATGCGATCCATGCCCCGGACGAGGTGGGCGAGCCAGTCGGCATCCGACTGACCCGGGTCGCGGAAACCTTGCTCGACAATGATCCAGCCGCCGTAGCCGATCTCATCCAAGGCGGGCATGACGCGCGGCCAGTCGCTGTCGCCTTCATGCAGGTGGACCTGGAAGCCGGCGCGCGGTCCGCGTTCGTCGCGCAGCTTGCGGCTGTATTCCTTGACGTGCACCTGCACGATGCGCGGACCGAGGGTGCGGATCCACTGCTCGGGGAAGCCGTAGTTGACCACGTTGCCCACGTCGAAGTGGAAGCGGACGGCCGGCGAGTTGAAGCGGTCGACGTAGGCGGCGGCTTCGAGCGGGCTGAGGAGAAACTGGTTCCAGACGTTCTCGATCGCGATCGCCACGCCCAACTCTTCGGCGAGCGGGATGGCCTTGCGGATCTCGGCCGTGGAGCGTTCGTAGGCCTCGGCGTAGGACACGTCCTTGTTGACCACACCGGGGACGAGCAGGATGGACTTGGCACCGAGGACCTTCGCGTCGCGCAGTCCTTGGAGCAACGCGTCAAGGGTGACCTGCCGCGTGGCGGGGTTGGGGTGCGACAGCGGGTGGGTCCAGTGCGTGGCGACCACGAGACTGGGAATCTCCAAGCCGGTGGCATCGCGGGCGGCGAGCACCTCGTCCCGGTTCATCGGGGTGTTGACCTCGACGCCGTGAAAGCCGGCCGCTTTGAGCAGTTTGAAGCGGTCGAGCACGCTCAAGGGGTTATCGCGATCCACCCGCAGGGTGGAGAACATGAACCCCTTCTTGAAGGCGCGCGGGGGCGTGGCGGCGCGCGCGAGGGACGGTCCGAGGGCCGTGAGGGCGCCGAGGGCAGCGGTGGTCTGGAGAAAATGACGGCGGTTCATGGCTCAGGGCAGGCGTTTGACGGTGATGTCGCGGAAGGCAACGGGGTCGTTGTGTCCGGCGAAACCAAAGAAACCGGAGGCACGCTTCAGCCCGGGATGGGCTTTGCCCTCGAGTACGGTGGCGAGGTCGATCGTATTGACGTCGGCATCCAGGATCGGAGTGCCGTTCAACTCGACCCGGATGCGTGAACCCTGCACGGACACGGTCTGAAAGTTCCATTCGCCGATCGGGTGTTGGTAACCCCGGGCGGCCGGCACCATGCCGTATATCGAACCATGCACTTGGCGCGGGTCGGGGTTGGCCGGCTTGTTGATCTCGTACTGGTCGTCGAGGATCTGGAGTTCCGTCATGCCGTCGTAGGCGGCGTTGCCCGACCCGGGATAGCGGATGGCGAGGCCGTTGTTTCCGGCTTTGGGCAGCTTGAACTGCAGCCTCGCCTCGAAGTCCCGAAGCTCCGTGGCCCAATAGAGCACGCCGCCCTGGCCGGGCAGCCAAGTGAGGCTTCGGTCGGCGATCGCCACGGAGTCGCGGGCGCCGGACCAGCCCTCGAGATCGCGACCGTTGAAGATGGGCGTGAAGCCCTCATTGCCGAGCGCGGCGAGGTAAGCAACGGCTTAGGCCGGCGGGA
>VFQR01000382.1_pt1 | contig 68934 bp, 79 predicted proteins | sample 3512321 | NCBI WGS metagenome assembly VFQR01 (sample SAMN10412374, study PRJNA504923) | tailings metagenome | isolation source: Relicate 3 Philex TSF1 revegetated site | place: Philippines: Tuba, Benguet | collected 2017-08-29 | reverse complement strand
CGTGGACTCAACCTTGCCTTGCATCCGGGACTTGCTCCCCATCATCTGTTCAGGACAGCGACACGGACAAACGGACCAAGCTCCCCCACGGCTCAAACCAAGGGAGAAACGGTCCCGTCCATCCGGTCCCCGGCTGGCGGCCACCAGCCGGGGACCACCGACACTGCTACGAGTCGGCGAAAATCAACATGCAAGGGGGACCGCGCATCGAAGATGCGGGGTGGAGGGGGCGCCCCCCCTGCTCAATTCCCTAACAAACCCTTGACCCCGCCCCCCACCTTCCGACTCTAGGCGCCATGCTTGAGTCGCTCTTCGACACGCCCCCTCGCGACCCCGCCGACATCCTGCACACCGTGTTCGGCCACAAGGCGTTTCGCGGCCAGCAGGAGGATGTGGTGCGCCACGTCACCCAAGGCGGCGACGCGGTGGTGCTGTTCCCCACCGGCGCCGGCAAATCCATGTGCTACCAGGTGCCGGCCATCGCCCGGGAGGGCGTCGGCATCGTCGTCTCCCCCCTCATCGCGCTGATGCGCGACCAGGTCGAGGCCCTGCGCCAGGCCGGCGTCAATGCCGCGACGCTCAACTCCTCGGTCTCGTCCGAAGAGAGCGCGCAGACCTTCCGCGACCTCAGGAACGGCAAGCTGCAACTGCTCTACGTCGCGCCCGAGCGCCTCGTGCTCCCCGGCTTCAAGGCGATGATGCAGGGCGTGAAGATCGCCCTCATCGCCATCGACGAAGCCCATTGCGTGTCGCAATGGGGCCACGACTTCCGCCCCGAATACCGCCAGCTGGAAGGCCTCGCCGCCGACTATCCCGGCGTCCCGCGCATCGCGCTCACCGCCACCGCCGACCCGACCACCCGCGACGACATCATCGAGCGGCTGGGCCTCGACACCGCCCGCGTCTTTACCACCAGCTTCGACCGCCCGAACATCTCATACGCGATCGTCGAGCGCGACAATGCCCGCCAGCAGCTGAAAACCTTCCTCGCCCGCCACAAGGGCAATTCCGGCATCGTCTACTGCCTCAGCCGCAAGAAGGTGGAAGATGTCGCCGAGTGGCTGAACAAGGAGGGCATTCGCGCGCTCCCGTACCATGCCGGCATGCCCGCGCATGAGCGCAGCGCCAATCAAGACGCGTTCTTGAAGGAAGAATCGCTCTGCCTCGTCGCCACCGTGGCCTTCGGCATGGGCATCGACAAGCCCGACGTCCGCTACGTCGCGCACATGGACCTGCCGTCCTCCATCGAGGCCTACTACCAGGAGACCGGCCGCGCCGGCCGCGACGGACTGCCGGCCGAAGCCTGGATGTGCTACGGCATGACCGACGTCGCCCAGCGCCGCCGCATGATCGACGAGGGCAACGCCCCCGACGAGATCAAGCGCGTCGAGCGCTCCAAGCTCACCGCTCTCCTCGCCGTCTGCGAAACCGCCGAATGCCGGCGCAAGGCCATCCTCGCCCATTTCGGCGAGGCCCATCCCGGCAATTGCGGCAGCTGCGATACCTGCCTCTCGCCCGTCGATACCTGGGACGGGTCCGCTGCCGCCATCAAGGCCATGGCCGCCATCTACCGCACGGGTCAGCGCTTCGGCGTCACCCACGTCATCGATGTGCTCCTCGGCAAGCAGACCGAAAAGGTCACCCAGTTCGGCCACCACAACCAGCCCGTCTTCGGGCAGGGGCGCGACCTCGACCAGCGCAGCTGGAGCTCCGTCATCCGCCAGCTCACCGCCATGGGGCTCGTCGTGGTCGATCACGCCTATGGCGCCCTGCAGCTCAGCGAAGAGGCGCGCCCGGTCTTCAAGGGCGAGCGCAAGATCACGCTCCGCCGCGACCGCCCGCGCCGCGCCACCGAAACCCGCCGCGCCCTGCAGGACGCCGTGGCGCTCCCGCCCGCCGCGCAGAGCCTGTTCGAGGCGTTGCGCACCGAACGCGCCGCCATCGCGAAGTCGCAGGGCGTCCCGCCCTATGTCGTCTTCCACGACACCACGCTCCGCGCCATGGCCATGGAGCGTCCGCAGACCATGGCCGAACTCGGCACCATCTCCGGCGTCGGCGAGAGCAAGCTCCGGCGCTACGGCGCGGAGTTCCTCGCCGTGCTGAAATCCGCCGGCCCGGGACCGAGCGCCGGCGGCTAGTGATCCTCCCCCGCGATAGCGGGGGAGGGGGACCAGCGAAGCTGGTGGAGGGGGCGCCGCGCCCTCCTTGCCCCTACGTCCCCCGCGGCTTGGCCCGCGCCGTCGCCGCCGCCTCCAGCGGATTCTCCGGCCAGTAATGCCGCGGATACCGCCCCTTCAGGTCCTTCGCCACATCCTTCCAGCTCCCGCGCCAGAAGCCCGGCAAGTCCCGCGTCGTCTGGATCGGCCGGTGCGCGGGGCTCAGCAGCACGAGCAGCAGCGGCACCTTGCCGCCCGCCACCGATGGATGCCGGTCGAGCCCGAACAGCTCCTGCACCCGCACCTCCAGCGCCGGCCCGTTCTCCGCGCCATAGTCGATCGGCAGGTGCGAGCCTGATGGCGCAGCAAAGTGCGATGGCAACAGCCGCTCGATCTCCTGCCGCCGCGCATAGGGCAGCAGCCCTTCGAGCGCCGCGCCGAGATCGTCCGCCCCCACTTCGCTCAGTGCGGTCTTCCCCGGCAGCGCAGCGGCCAGCCACTCGAAATCGGCCGCGAGCCCCGCATCCGAGAGGTCCGGCCATTCCTCGCCCAGCGTCGCGCGCAGATAACTCGCCCGCGCCCGCAGCGCCTTCTGCTCCTTGGTCCATGGCAGCACGCCGATCCCGAGCTCGGCGATCCCCTCAGCCAGCGCCCGCGCCGCCGCCTCCGTATCCGCCACCGCCACCGGTGCCTCGTCGAGCCGCAGCGCCCCGAGCCGCTTCACCCGCCGCGCCCGCACGCTGCGTGCGGCTCGGTCGAAGCTCATTGCCACCTCATCGACGATCTGGCCTCGGAACAACTCCTCGATCGTCTCGCGATCGATCCGCGCCGCCGCCCGTATCTGCCCGCTCGCCGCCACCCCGGTGATATCGGTCACCACCAGATAGTCGCTTGAGGCCAGCGCCTCGGTCTCCTCGAGCATCGCCTGCCGCCCATTGGCCAGCCGGAACCGCCCGCGCGCCCCCGCCCGCTGCGCCACCCGATCGGGATAGGCCCGCGCCAGGTGCCGCCCGACCTCGCCCCCGTCCCACCTCTCCCGTTGGGGGAGAGGTCGCGGCGCAGCCGCGGGTGAGGGGCCTTGGCCCACCATCGACGCCCAGCGCCGCGCCAGTCCGCGTGCCTCGTCGGCCCGCTTGCCGCGCTCGCGCCGGAACCGCTCCAGCCGCCCGCCGATGTCGATCTCTTCGCCGCCGAGCCCGCGCTCGCCGATCAGCACCGCGATTTCGGCCGCCGTCAGCGCGTCATCCTCCTCGGCCGCCCGATGCACCATGTGCGCGAGCCGCGGATGGAGCGGCAGCTTGCCGAGCGCCTTGCCCTCGGCCGTGATCCGCCCGTCCGCATCCACCGCCTCGAGCCCGCGCAGCAGCGCGACCGCCTCCGCCCAGGCCGGCTTCGGCGGCGGGTCGAGAAAGCGCAACTGCCCGGGATCGCTCACCCCCCAGCCGGCAAGGTCGAGCGCCAGCCCGCTGAGGTCCGCCTCCAGCATCTCCGGTGCATCGAACGCCGCCATCGCCGCATTCTGCCCCTCGCCCCACAGCCGATAGCAAACGCCCGGTTCGACGCGCCCGGCCCGGCCGCGCCGCTGCTCCGCCGCCGCCCGCGAAATCCGCCGCGTCTCCAGCACCGTCAGCCCCGTCGCCGGCTCATAGGCCGGCGCCCGCCGGAACCCCGAATCGACGACGATCCGCACCCCCTCGATGGTCAGCGAGGTCTCGGCAATCGAGGTCGCGAGCACCACCTTGCGCCGCTCGGCCGGCGCCGGCGACACCGCCCAGTCCTGCGCCTCCGGCGACAACTGCCCGTAGAGCGGCGTGATCTCGACATCCGCCGCCACCCGACCGGCCAGCCGCTCGGCGGTGCGCGCAATCTCCGCCTGTCCGGGCAGGAACACCAGCGCCGAGCCCGGATGCGCCTTGAGTGCCTCCAGCGTCACCGCCGCCACCTGCTCCTCGAGCCGCAGCGCCGGATCCCGATCCCGATACATCGTCTCGACCGGAAACGCCCGCCCCAGGCTCTCCACCACCGGCGCATCATCCATCAGCGCCGAAACCCGCGCCCCGTCGAGCGTCGCCGACATCACGACGATCCGCAAATCCTCGCGCAGGGCCGCCGCGTCGAGCGCCAGCGCGAGCCCGAGGTCGGCATCCAGTGAGCGCTCGTGGAACTCGTCGAAGATCACCGCCGCGACCCCCGTCAGTTCCGGGTCGTCGAGCAGCATCCGGGTAAACACGCCCTCGGTCACCACCTCGATCCGCGTCCTGCCCGACACCTTCGCATCGAGCCGTACGCGATAGCCCACCGTGGCGCCGACATCCTCACGCAGCGATTGCGCCATCCGGCGCGCCGCTGCCCGCGCCGCCAGCCGCCGCGGCTCCAGCATCACGATCCTGCCGTCGCCGCGCCATTGCGCATCGAGCAGCGCCAGCGGCACCCGCGTGGTCTTGCCCGCCCCCGGCGGCGCCACCAGCACGGCAAACGGCCCGGCTGCGAGCGTCGCAGCCAGTTGCGGGAGCACGTCGTCTATGGGCAGGGGGGCGGCAGCGAACATGGCACTGCCTTTAGCGCAAACCGGCTGTGCCGCAACAGCGCGGTCAGCCCACCGTCTTCAGCAAGTCGAGCAGCGTGCCGTCGAACTCGACCAACTCGTCGTCCTGCCGGGCCAGCGGCGCGCGCGTCACGGCGATCTCCGACCAGCCGGTGGCGATGGTGATGCCGCCCACCTTGCGGTCCGCGAGATACCACGGGCTGATGATGGTCTGGAAGGCAACCGGCTGGTTGGTGGTCGGGCTGATATAGGTGCGGCGCGTCTTCACGGTCTGCCCGCGCAGCGCCGATTCCAGCTCCGCCTTGTGCTCGGACGACATGTCCGGAAACAGCATCACGATATTGCGGCCGAGTGCGTCGCGGCGGGCCACGATCCGGTGCGCCTTCATCCAGTGCAACGAGCAGTCCATCACCCGCAGCTTGTCGTCCAGCACCACTACGGGGGCCGGCATGTCACCGACGAGGGTCTGGTTCAGCTTCAGCCGGCTCTGGATCTGCAGCTCCTGCTCCATCTTGGCCGTCACGTCGCGCACGGCGCCGAACATCTCCAGCACCTTGCCGTCGCGCACCCTGAGGTCGGCCACCGTCTCCACCATCCTCAGGCCGGAACCGTCGTGCCGGTCCACGCGCAGCCGGCAGTGAAAGCCGCGTCTTCCCTCCAGCGATTGCGCAATCAGCGACAGCAGCTTGCCGCGGTCCTCGGCGACGAACGCCTTCACCATGTCCTGCAGCGGCAATGTGCTGAGGTCGGTGGCGAGCCCCAGCACTTCGCCGGCCCGCCGGGAGAGCACCACGCTGCCGGGAAAGATCACCTTCCAGTGATAGTAGCCGGTGCGATGCTCATAAAGCTGCAGCAGCCGGTCGGCATCCGTCAGCATCGGCTCCGGCTGCTGCTGCGCCAGAGACTCCGCGACGGTCGCTATCAGCTGCTTCTCGAACATTGGCCGGATCGGTTCCCTCGGGTCAGCGCCAAAGGCTAAAGAGTGCGGGTTAAGTAAGGGTTCTCACTTGGAATGGCGTTCGCCGTACATTCTTCGGTCGAGGCCATCCGACCAGCCGCCCAACGAGGCGCCATTGGCCAGCTGCCGCGCCTGCGCGCCGGGCAGGGGAGGGCTGAACAGGAAGCCCTGGGCGTCGTGGCAGCCTTCGCGGGCGAGGAAAGCGAGCTGATCGAAGCGCTCCACCCCTTCGGCGGTCACGCGCATGCCGAGGGCCTGTGCGAGGCCGATCACGGCATGCACGATCGCCGCCGAATCCGCGCTCGTCGGCACTCCGGCGACGAAGCTGCGGTCGATCTTGATGCGGTCGAACGGCAGCCGCCGCAGATAGCTCAGCGAGGCATAGCCGGTGCCGAAATCGTCGAGCGCCACCTTCGCACCGGCCTCCTGCAGCACCTTGAGCGCCGCAATGGCGCCGGAGCTTTCGTCCAGCAGCGTCGACTCGGTGATCTCGAGTTCGAGCCGGGTGGGCGCCAGCCCGGTGCGCTCCAGCGTCCGCAGCACCTCGGTGGCAAATTCCGGGCTGCGGAACTGCGCCAGCGACAGGTTGACGGATACCGTCATATCACTCGGCCAGTGCACCGCCTCGGCGCAGGCGGCTCCCAGCACGAACGCGCCGATCGCGCCGATCAGCCCGCTCTCTTCGGCCAGCGGCACGAACTGCCCCGGTGGCACGTCGCCCCGCACCGGGTGCCGCCAGCGCAGCAGCGCCTCGAACCCGACGATGCGGTTGCTGCCCACGGCCAGTTGCGGCTGATACCAGACCGACAATTCGTTTCGGCTGAGGGCCAGGGCGAGGTCGCGCTTCATCTCGCGCCGATCCCGCACGGCGTGATCCATCGCCATTTCATAGAAGCGGAAGTTGCGGCCGTTCTCGTCCTTCACGCGGTACAGCGCCATGTCGGCACAGCGCAGCAAGGCGTCGCTCTCGGTGGCGTCGCCGGGGGCCAGCGCGATCCCGATGCTGGCGCCGATGGACACCGTTTCGCCGTCGATCTGCAACGGCTCGCATACGCGTTCGACGATCGCCTGCGCCCGTTCCGCAACTCCCGCCGGATCGCCACACGGCATGACCAGCGCGAACTCGTCACCGCCGAGCCGCGCCACCACGGCCTGCGGTCCCGCCGCGTCCACGATTCGGCTCGCCGTCTGCTGCAGCAGGCGGTCGCCGGCCTGATGGCCCAGCGTATCGTTCACGAGCTTGAAGTCGTCGAGATCGATCACCATCACCGCGACGCCCGCTTCGCCGGCCGAGGCGAGGGCGTGCATCAGCCGGTCCTGGAAGTGGCTGCGATTGGCCAGGTCGGTCAGGGCATCGTGCCGCGCGAGGCGCTCGATCTGCTGCTGCGCCTGCCGCCGCTCAGTAACGTCGCGAAAGAACACCGTCAGCCCATCGCTGCGCCCGCGGGCCCGCACTTCGAACCAGCGGCCGAGGCTGGCAACATACTCTTCGGCCTCGAACTGCGTCTCTTTCTCCATGGCCGCCCAGCAGCTGGAGACGAGCTCGTTCACGCCCAGCTGCTGTGCCAGTTCCCACAGATCCCGGCCGAGCACCAGTTCGCCGGGCACCGTGGCCGTTGCATGCTTGTTCGCATAGGTGATCTTGCCGCAGCGATCGACGCTCACCACCGCGTCCATCGTGCTTTCCAGCACGTCCTCGAGCCGTCGCGCCGTTGCCACCACGGCAACCTCGTTGCGCTTGGCCGCCGTCACGTCGCTCGATAGCGCCAGCAGCCGGCTCGCCTTGCCGTCGGCGTCGAGAACGGGCGAGATGGTGATGTCCCACCAGCGTGCCGAGCCCTTCGCCGTCGGCCCGAACAGGGTTCGCCGCACCGTCTCGCCGCCCTGCGCGCGCCGGATGGCATCCTGCACGGCCGGCTTCACGTCGCCGGGCCAGAACGTGTCGAACGGACGGCCGTAGATGCGCTCGACATCCTCCACCTCCATCAGCTTCGCCCCGGGGCCGTTGATGAAGATCAGCCGTCCCTCGGCATCCAGCACTTCGATGGCATTGCCGCTGCTTTCGAGGATGGAGCGGGCAAACTGCTCGCTTTCGCGCAGTGCAATGGTCGCCAGGTGTTGTTCATGCACGTCTTCGAGCGTGCCGTACCAGCGCTCGATGCGGCCGCGCGCATCCCGCTGCGGTGCAGCCCGCGCCCGCATCCAGTGGTAGCTGCCGTCTTGCAACCGCATCCGGTATTCGAGGTCGACCGGCTCGCCGGAGCGCAGGTGCTCGGCCCACAGGGCCAGTGCCTCGGCGGCGTCCTCGGGGTGCAATGCCTTGGCCCAGCCGAACCCCAGCGCGTCTTCGACCCGCCCGCCGACCACGCTGGCCCAGCGCGGACCCGCTTCGATGATGCTGCCATCGGGGTCCGCTACCCACGGGATCTCCGGATGCAGCGACTGGGCGTTCGCATAATGGGCAAGGCTCTCTCGCAATTCCGCTTCGGTCCGCACCGTGACCGACACGTCCTGCAGGATGATCGTGATTCGGGCGACCGGCAGGCTGTCGCCATCCGCGAAATAGGTTGCGGCGAGGTGGCGTATCGGGCCCCGCGCGGGATTGGTGCGACATTGGACGCTCCCGGACACGCCCTCGCGGACGCACTGCCGGATACGCCGGCGCACCCGGCGCCGGTCGTCCGGGTGCAGGTGCTCCATCACTTCCGCGGTGGTCGCGCCTTGCGGCAGACCACGCGAGCGCGGGCCGAGCGCAGTATGTGCGAACCGGTTCTCGCTCGCATCGTAGATCCACACCGAGATGCCGGTGGCCTCGTAGAGCCGACGCAGAGTGTCCGCCGACAATGTAGCCGGGCCCGAAGCGGCCGTCTCGGGCCGTGTCGGATCGTTAGGAGTGCGGGACGGTTCTATGGGCATGCCAACCTCGACGTGGTGCCATTCTGGCCTCGCGCCCCCGCCAAAGCGTTAAGCCGGCGGGATGGCTCCCGCCGGCTCGTCGGCTAATTCGTCACTGTGGTGAACGTTTTCTCAGCAAGCAGGAGACAATTCGCCTCAAGCCCACTCGCCGCCACGCATCACCGGCACCCGCGCCCCGTCGGTCGTGATCCCGTCGATGTCGATCTGGTTCGAACCGATCATCCAGTCGATGTGGATCAGGCTCGAATTGCCGCCCTGCGCCTTGATCTGCTCCGGCGACAATTGTGTGCCGCCCACGAAGCAGTCGGCATAGCACTGGCCGAGCGCGATGTGGCTCGCGGCATTTTCGTCGAACAGCGTGTTGTAGAACAGCACGCCGCTCTTCGAGATCGGCGACGAATGCGGCACCAGCGCCACCTCGCCCAGCCGCCGCGCGCCCTCGTCGGTGTCGAGCACCTTGAGCAGCACCGCCTCGCCCCGGCTCGCCTTGGCCTCGACGATCCGCCCGCCCTCGAAGCGCACCTGGATGTCCTCGATCAGCGTGCCATTGTGGCTCAGCGGCTTGGTCGAGCGCACATGGCCCTCCACCTTCAGCGCATGCGGGGTGGTGAACACTTCCTCGGTCGGAATGTTGGGGTTGCAGGTGATGCCGTTCTTGGCCTCCGACGCGCCGCCCTTCCAGCGATGCCCGTCCGCCAGCCCCACCGTCAGGTCCGTGCCCGGCCCGCTATAGTGCAGCGCCGCGAAGCTGTGCCCGTTGAGCCAGGTCCAGCGCGCCTTCAGATCCGCGTTGTGCGCGGCCCAGGCGGCGATCGGATCGTCGAGATCGACGCGGCTCGCCGCAAAGATGGCATCCGCGAGCTTGCGTACCGCCACGTCTTCCGGCTCGCCCGGGAACACCAGCTTCGCCCACGCCGGATTGGGGTAGGCGACGATGTTCCAGTTGATGTCGAAGCCGGTGATCTTTTCGAGTGCCGGCCGGTAGGCCATCGAGGTCGCGCGATTGGCGCGGGCGACCTTGTCGGGGTCCTGCTCGGCGAGCAGCATCGGGTTTTCGCCGGAAATGGCGAGCCGCGCCGTATTGGCCGAGAACGCCTTGCCCATGCCCTCGTAGAGCCAGCCCGGCGCCTTGTCGAAGCTCGCCGCCGGCGCATGGCGGTAGCGGGCGAGGGTGATCTCCTCGTCCGAAAAGATCGGCTGCACCAGCCCGGCCCCGGCCTTGTAGGCATGGGCGGCGATGCGGCGCACCAGCGGCAGCGCCACCATCGGCGCGGTCAGCAGCAGGTCCTGTCCCTCCTGCAGTTGCAGCCCGACCTTGATCGCCACTTCGGCGAGTTTGTCGAGCTTGTCCAAATCGATGGGCGAGGAGTCGGTCATGAATGGCGGCCTGGAACTAGGATTTTCACAAGCCTCAGTCCTAGACCACGAGCGGGCCGCTTTGCTACCCCGTCCGAGCGGTCAGGCTCCCAACGCGCCGGCTCCTGCTGTGCCTCGCCGGGCTTGACCCGCGTGCCGATCCCCAGCGCCCAGGCCCGCGTCAGCGCCATCATCGCCATCTGTTCCATCTGCCGCTCCATCATGGTTCGGCATCTGGTCGAATGGGTGGTCAGGGGTTCGACACCGCCCGTGGCATGCGGTTGAACGCATCGAGCGCCGCGATCTTGTAGGCCTCGGCGAGCGTGGGATAGTTGAAGGCGTTCTCGACGAAATAGTCGACGGTGCCTTTGAGGTTCAGCACTGCCTGGCCGATATGCACCAGCTCCGTCGCCCCCTCGCCGATGATGTGCGCCCCCAGCAGCCGCCGCGTCTTCAGCGAGAAGATCAGCTTCATCATCCCGCCCTGGAGCCCCATGATGTGCCCGCGCGAGGTCTCGCGGAACCGCGCAATGCCGCACTCATAGGCGATGCCCTTGGCCTTCACCTCCGCCTCGGTCAACCCCACCGTGGAAATCTCCGGCACCGCATAGATGCCGTAGGGGAAATATTCGGGCGCCGGCGGCATCGGCGCGCCGAAGGCATGGCAGGCCGCGATCCGCCCCTGTTCCATCGAGGTCGAGGCGAGCGAGGGAAACCCGATCACGTCGCCCGCCGCATAGATGTGCGGCACGCTGGTCTGGAAGGTCTTGGGGTCGACGCTCAGCCGCCCGCGATCATCCGCCTCGAGCCCGCAGGTCTCGAGGCCGAGCCCGGCGGTGGCGCCCACCCGGCCCGCCGCATAGAGCAGCATCTCGGTGCGGATGCGGCGCCCGTCGCTCAGCGTCGACACCGTCCAGCCCTGGTTGTCGAGCTCGACGGACTCCACTTTGACGCCGAGCCGCAGCTGCATGCCGCGCTTTCTCAGCTCATGCACGAACTCCTCGATGATCTCGCGGTCGATGAATTCGAGGAACTGCTCGCGCGGCTCCACCAGCGTCACCGGCACGTCCATCGCGGAAAAGATCGTCGCATATTCGAGACCGATCACCCCGGCACCCACTACCGTGAGGCTCTTGGGCACCCGCGGGTCGGCGGCGACATTGTCGCTGTCGAACACGCTGGTCTCGTTGAACGGGATGTGGCTCGGCCGGTAGGGCGCCGTGCCCACCGCGATCACCGCGCTTTCGAAGCCGAAATTGTACTCGGTGTCCGCGCCGTTCTTCACCGCGATATGGTGCGGGTCGACGAACCGCGCCTTGCCGGCCACCGTCCGCACACCGTTCCGCGCGAACTGGTGCTCCAGCACGTCGATCTCGTGGTCGAGCGTCATCCTGAGCCGCGCGCCGAGATCCTTGCCCTCGATGTCCTTCTTCACCCGGTAGGCGAGGCCGTAGAAGCCGCGCTCGCGCCAGCCGGACAGGTTCAGCACCGTCTCGCGCAGCGTCTTGGAGGGAATGGTGCCGGTATGCACCGACACCCCGCCCACCCTGAGCCGGTTCTCCACCACCAGCACGGATTTGCCGAGCTTGGCGGCCTGGATCGCGGCCCGGCGGCCGGCCGGCCCCGAACCGATGACGACGAGATCGAATTTTTCCATGCGCATGCCCCCCGGGCGACTACTGTGTCATGCCGCAGGCATCCCTTGCACCATCCGCGTCGCATGGCGGGTTTGCGTGCCGCTGCTACGTCGCCGCGCGCGACACGCGCTAGACCGTTTTACGTTTGAGCTGACGCACCACCGTTGCAGTCGTCGCCCTCCCCCTTTGCGGGGAGGGATCCAGGGTGGGGGGCGGAGAGCCACCGGACAAGCCCCTGATTCACTGTCTCCCGTCACCCCACCCCGGCCCTCCCCGTCGAAGGGGAGGGAGGTCGACTGAGTGTAGCGGCCCGCGCGGTTCTGCATTTTTCACGGCCGCTTTTGACATATACATTCAGGTGTCGACAGACTCTCGACGGGATGTCGAAAGCAGGCTGGAGTGAGGGCAGTGGTAGCCCTTTGGAGGGGAAGCGTGCCTTCGCAGAGCCAGAGAATGGTAAATGCCGGCCTATTCGCACCTGAAAGCGTCGCGGTAATTGCACCTCCCGTGAACCCGGCGATGGAGGGTGATGGCGGGTGCGATCATCTATGCGCCTGGTGCGGTGACATAGTTGCCCGGGGGGTGAGCTGGTCAGTCGGTCAAGGTATTCTGCTTCGGTGCGCTGCTTGCGGCACATACAATCGCTTTCGAGACGAAGCCGAGGCACTCAAGCCGGAGCCGCATCGGTTCGAGCCAGCCGGCATCTGCATATACTGCGGCGCCCGAGAATACAGTGCCGGTCAGGGCCCTCCCCACCTTGAGCACATAGTACCGGAAGGTCTCGGTGGGGAATTGGTGTTGCCCGAGGCGAGCTGCGCTTGTTGCGAAAGGCTGGTGAACACCTTTGAGTGGTTTTGTCAGGGCCGCATGCTCCAGGCATTTCGATATCGCCTAGGCATCAAGGGGAAGGGCTCACGGTGGAAGCGCCGAGATCGTTCCATGCCCGCCGAGTTCTTGATTGGTAGCCGGTGGACGAGCAAGGAAGTCCCAATCCCCGACTACCCGGTACTATTTTTGGTCCCGGTCCTCCCGATGCCACGCCTTATTGTGCCAGTCGACGAACCGTCAAACGTCCTCCAGTTCCAGCTGCTCGACGCAGTGACGCCGGGTGCACGGTCCAGGCTCTTGGAGCAGCATGGGGCTGCGGGCCTTCGATACAAGTCGGCTGGAACGAGGATCGGGCCGTTCGTGAGGCTATTAGCGAAAATCGCCCACTCGTATGCGGTCGCTAGTGAGGGCCTCGGCTCTTTTGTTCCACTGCTTCTCCCAGTCATCAGAGGGGAGGCCCTAGAGGCCGCAGCAAACCTAATTGGAGGAACAGGTGAGTCCGGATCGGGGGGAAGCGCAACCTCTCGTCACCGATTGTCCTGTACCTGGCGAACCATCGACAATCGACGCTACTTGGTCGTCAAAATAATCCTTTTTGCCGATATGGGCCTCCCCGAGTACGTTTGCCTCACAGGTGTTGAGAACGGAACCACTCCGCCCCGTTTGAGCAACTGCTCAAGGCCATGGGCGCTTTCCGTAAAGGATCTAGTTGAACCACCTGCTGGCCACGCATACGTCCATCCAAAGGGACACTGGGACGGCCTTTTTCAAATCGGCTTCGGGGGCTGATAACCAGCCTCGTTTGGTGGCTTTCGCGATCAGCACAAGGTACAAACAAACAATGACACGAGGCCCACTTGAGATAGCTGTAGAGCATGCAAAGACTAGGCTTAGCCGTGCGGCCAGAGCGTTTGCCGCGATGAATTCGAGCACAGCGTTGGCCGACAAGCAGGAACGTTGGTGCGAGATGTTGATTGCCGGCAACGCTGTGTACTCGAAGCTCGAGCAAGGATGCAAAGAGGCTGGCGGACGGGCAGCGCCGTGGTTCGGCGATCGGAAAGTCGAACGACGCAACGATCCTTTGCTGTCATACCTCCACCACGCCAGGAATTCCGAAGAGCACACGCTTGACGAGGTGACAAACAAAGTGCCTCGGCAGGCTGCGCTGGTCGGGCCCAATGGTGGAGCTATTCTGTCGTATGACCTTCCAGAGGGCGCCGATGCGTCGCTGGATAGAACCTGGGTGTCCGATTTCTACGGTAACATCCGAGAGATTCCGCACGACGATCCAAATCTCCAAAGCGTCGTTTTCGAGAAGTCGATTGGTCTCCTTAGCGTCCGAGACAGAGGGGTGGTTTACCATCCTCCCTTCGAACACCTGGGCGCGCGCGTCGATCCGACTCCCGAGCGTGTGGGCGAGTTATACTTGACCCATCTCGATCGCTTAATTGAACAGTGCTCTGGCCTCCTCTCTGACTAGGCTCGGGCGACCACCCTCGCGTCATAGGTGCTGATCAGCGTCAGCCCAGCCGCAAGCGCCGCCTGACCCATGGCATCGAACCCCGCCACGCTGGGATGAGTGTAGTCGGCCGGCGTGTCGAGCGCGTAGCTGTTACCGTCGAGGACAACGACGTCAGAGTTAGCGGTGTCTAAATCGTCGCACGCCGTCCGGATGAAGTTCAGCGCGTTGAGACGGTGCTGACCGATGGCGTTGTTCGGGTAGTCCGCATCGCCAGCACCAAGCCCGGCACCGTTGCCGCCGACGCCGAGGTTGGGCTGGTGAGGCTTGATCAGCACTGTGGGGAGTGCGGCTAAACCGTACAGCAGCTTCCTGCGATCGTGGCGGGCCTGAAGTATCGTTTGGTACATGGAGGCTGATGTCACTGCCTGGTCGCCCAGATAGGCGTCGTTTAGCCCCTCGGCTTCGATGAATAGCACAGAGGTGTAGCCGATGCCTCTGTTGCGGGCCTGCGCCTCGGCCCGAAGCACCTGCCTCGCTTCGAGCGTGTAGAACAGCGAAAGGACCGGATAGGCAGCGCCCGTCAGCTCATTCCGGCTGAATGTTTGGTCGATGAGGCGAGAGGCCGTGATGGACGTCGACGCAGCGGTCTGAGACACGCTGACCGTATAGGTGCCGGTGCCGCCCGCGCCTGTCCCGAGTGCCGTAATCGTGGCAGTTGTCACCCCGGAACCACGGATCGACTGGCCAACGGCCAGCGTGCCGGAGGTCACCGCCGTAACGGTCATCGTTGTCCCAGCGATGGACGCGTCGAACACGGCCAGATCGTATGTCTTGCCAGTCCCGTCGCTGTTGGCGGGCAGCGCGTAGGTGCTGCCTTGCGCCACTTTCAGGATGTCCATTGCACGGCCATCGTCGGCTCCGGCGTTACGGGCGTTGACGATGCCGAACTCCATCCCAAATTTCGTGTTCGAGGAGGGAGCATTGTTGTTGGCGTTCGTCGCCCTAAAGCTCAGACGCCGCATCCGCTTGCCCGTAGTGCCTTGGGAGGAGCGATTGTAGGCATTGACGAAGGTGTTCTCGGCCCAGGTGTTTCTCTGGTCCGCCGTCATCGTGCTGAGAAGCTTCGTGCCCTCTGCGGTGCTCTCGCCGGTCAACACGACCAGGACGCGCTGCTCGGGACAGTCGGCGGGTGTTATATAGATGCCGCGCGGCTTCAGCCGGGCCCGCACATGGTTGAGGATTTGGCGGGCTTCTGTGTCGGTGGGAACGGCAGAACAGTAGCCCAGAGCCACCACCTCGATCATGCCCGTCGCTCCACCTCCCACGGTGTTCGCGGCTCCGATGACGAAGGTTCCAGTCCCATTGCCCGCGAGGTCAGCTAAGGGGAAGAACCACCCTCCACTGTCCATACCGTTTCCATCGGTATAGCCGTTGCTGTCGCGCCGCTGTGGTTCGCCGATACCCCATCCTGAAAGGACGCGGGTTTTCGCGACCTGACTGGCTGGGGCTAGGTAGTTGTACCTGATCGCATAGCCCGCAGGACTGCAAAGCACATACTCGGATGCACCTCCTTCAGTAACACGGAAGACGCCGAACATTGAGTGAGCCGTCAGCGTGGGCGTCTTGAACCACCCCGCCGTGAGCCTCAGGATGCCATCAACTGTCCAGACAACCGCACCACCACCGCTTGCGGTGTTGATGTCCTTTCCGCCCACAATGTCGTGTAGGGTCGTGCCTCGCCCCTCGTCGCAGGGATAGAAGTTCGACACTACGGCCGGTAGTTGGCTTATCCGGCTCACCGCCGCGTCGAGGTGCGCCTTCGAGGCGAACTGGCGCAATGGGGTGGTGACGGTGCCGCTGTCGATCCGCTTGTGCAGCGAGACGTAGACGTTGTTGTCCTGTCCCTCGACGAGAAAGTACGCCCCGTTCGCCACCGCAGCGCGCCCGGCCGCCTCGGTCGCGTAGATCGCGGAGCCGGCCACCGACGCCAGGTCGGCTGCGGTTTCAGCACGGTTTGCATCATCGCCGGCGTTCAGCTCGGCCAGTTCGGCTCCCTCCTGGGCGATCTCTGCAAGTGCAGCGGAGGCCGACGCCGCCGCGAGCGCCTCAACGATGGCCTCCATGCTGCCGTAAATAAGCAGGGCGTTGGCGACGGCGGTTTCGGCTGCAGCCTGGATGGCGCCGCTGGCGACATCGCTCAGCAGCCGGAAACTGTCGCCGGTATCGACGAAGGCCGCGACCATGCCCGCCTGCAGGTAGCCATTCTGCAGATCGTTGCCGCTGTTGGTCGTGAGCGGCTTCGGCGCCGCGCCGTTTACCGCGAGGGTCACCGGACCGGTGTTGGCCTCGAAGGGTGTGAACAGCATGAGCGCGAGATACGGGAGGGTCGGCAGCGGCTGGAGGCTGGTGAGGACGATGGCGTTCGCCGACCCGGCGCCGGCGTCGGTGAGCCGGATCTGCGAATAGGGCAGATCGAGTTTTCTCACCCAGGTGTTGGGCGTCCCTTCAACGAAAGAATAGATGCCGTTGTTGGCCGCCGTAGCATCGCCATAGACCCACGCGGCCTGAGGCGCGGTATGGTCCAGCGATGCGTCCATCAGGGCCTTTGTCTCGAACATGATCGCCCCGCTGACCGTGTTCAGCGGGGCGGTGCCAGCCAGTTGCAATGCCAGCTTCTCGATCGGGATGCGGCTGGTCCGCCGGATGCCGTCCTGCGTCTGGTTGGCGAGGATTTCCTCGACCCGGTCGACGGAGGAAAGATTGGTGCTCGCGATACCCATAGTCTGTTCGCCCTCCTAGACGATGGTTACCGCGCCAAGCGCGAGCGGCGCGCTCTCGGCGCCCTCGCTGTTGGCTGCGGTCATGAAGTAATAGTGGGTGCCTTGCGGAACACTGGTGGGGCTCTGCTTGAACAAGGCCACATCGTCGACCGAGCCGTCGAAGCTCGCGTCCGCCGCCAGCGCCAGATGGGTGTTACCGGAGGCGGCGACGAGGCTGCCGAGCACCCGACCGTTCAGGACGGCTGCTGGGTCCGTCACAGGTGAGCCGCCTGATAAGCCAGGCGTCAGGCTGCCTGCCGTTCGACCGGAAATGGTCAGGGTGAAGCGGTAGGTGTCGCCGGCGTCCAGGGCGATGGCCTGGGACAGGTCCGAGGCAACCCCTGGCGTTTTCTGTGCCTTTCCGGCTGACACCGCCCAATCGGCTCCGAGCGTCCAGTTCGCGCCCGACGCCGAGAAGTCGGGCTCGATGGTCAGGTTGGGCCGGGCCGCGTCGCCATCGACATGGCTGTAGGTCGAGACTGGCGAGCCGTAGAGGGTCGCCACCAGCTCGGCGTCCTCGATGTCGGCCGAGGGGCCGCGGTAAAGGTTTACATGGTCGAAGTTCGGCCCTGCGGGCGTCGAGAACACGAAGCTCGCAGCGCCGAGACCAGCGGTCACCGACGCGCTCGGCACTGGCTCCGGAGCCGTGGCCGGCTCCTCGAGCGTGTACTCGACGGTCGCAGTCCAGTCGCCGGCAATGGCGGCATTGCTGATGCCACGCGCCTCGAGCTCGACGACATCGCCCGCCTCGTAGCCCAGGATGTCGGCTCCAGCATCGCCAGCCGGAATGCTGACCACCGTCCACACGCCGGCGCCGTCCAGCCGGTGGCGGAGCTCAAACGTCGCCAGCACGGCCACGCTGCCGTCACCCGGCCGCAGCAGCACGGTGACACCGTCCGCGACACCATCTTGAAGGTACGTTGAGACGGTCTCGAACACTGGCACTGCCGGCTCGGCATCACTCGGCGCCGAAACGTCCCCCACCCGGCCGTCCCATGCCGGCGGCGCGTCAAGGGCGAGCTGCTCGTCTATCTCCGGGGCGGCGGCGACTAGCGACAGCACCGATGTGTTGCCGTTGCCGCTTTCCACCTCGGAGACGATCAGGTCGGTGCTTTCGTAGCCCGCGCGGCCGATCTGCACGACCGAGCCGACCTGGGGAAGTTCGCCGGCGCCCTCGAGCACGAAGGCCGAATGTTCGCCGGGTACCGTGATGATCGGCCGGACGATGCTCGACCAGGTGTCCTCGCCGTCCTCGCCCACCGTCACCATGAAGAAGCGGCAGGCATAGTCGTGCCCGGCTTCCATTTCGAAGCTGCCGTCGAGGCCGACATGGGTGCCGCTCACCGCGGTCACCCGCAGGGCGGCCTGCGGCTGGTCGAAGGTGAGCCGCGATGCCTTGACCAGGTCGCCGCGCGTCGTCTGCCGCAGCAGGCCGTCCTGGGTGATGCTGATCCGTTCCGGCCGGTAGATCACGTCGTACTGCCGGCGCCGCGCCTCGAGCCACACCTCGGCGGGGTTCGTCTTGCCGGGCAGCTGCAGCTCCTCGGTGACCGTGATCGACCCGTTGTATCCGGGCCAGCGAACGACGCGCTCGCGGCTCTGATAGTCGCTGGTCTCGTCGAGGAACGGGATGCGGAAGGCGTGCGGCGCCTCGTAGTAGGGACGGCTCCAGCTGAACTCGCGGCTGTTGCGCGGGCTCACATGGTCCGCCACCAGCGTCTGCGGACGATCGATCACTACGCCCCACTTGCCCCCGAGCTCGGTTGGCTTCGCTCGGCCGGCGGCGGCGATCGCGGTCAGCACCTCCCAGCGCGAGGCTTCGAAGTCATGGATGCGCGAATAGGTCAGCCCGTTGGCGACGCAGAAGCCATGCCAGTCGATCAGCTGCTCGAGGTTGATGTTCTCGTCGGGTTCCGCGAAGGGGCTCTCTGCGCCCTGCAACGCGTGCCGGAACAGCGAGGCGGGGTTGCGGGTCGGCCGGGCGATCCATGTCTCGGTGTCCGCATCCCAATCGGGAAGCACCCGCTCGACGATACCGTTGAGGTTATCGAGGCTGCCGTTCAGCTGGTAGGTCGAGCGCACCCGCATCGCAGTCATGGCGACTGGATGTGGGCAATTGATCGGCGCCTCGGGCCGGAAGCTCTGCAGGTTGAGCCAGACGATGCGGTCAGTCTCGGCGGTCGAGGTGCGCTCGTTGGTCAGGCGGGTGAGCTCGATCTCCCACCGCCCACGGTTGGGGAAGGTGAAGCTCCGGGATCGGAAGAAGCCCTCGCGCTTGTTGGCCGAGAAGGTGAGCGTCTCCGTTGTCGCCCAGTCGGTCTCGCCTACCAGGCGCATGCGCATCCGGATCTGCACCGAGAGCGACTTGGCCTTGTCGCCGTCAAACTTCACCAGACCGCCGGGGAACGAGAAGATCAGGCAGCAGCCGGTGCTGTCGCCAGCCGAGAGCCGCAGCACCGGTGTCTCCGGTCCGGTACCACCGGTGACGTTGCCGGCGCTGTCGCGCGGCCGGTCGCGGCGGAGCTCCACGCCGAGCTGCTCGTCGACCACTTGTTGCGGGTAGAGCGTCAGCGGTTCGTCGTCGGCGTAGCCCTCGCGGGTTTCAACGTCGATGTCGGAGTAGTTGGCGAGCGGGGTCTCCCCCAGCTTCAGGTCCGAGATCTGCATCGGGCCATAGCCCCAGCCGAAGATCGCACGGATGTACTGCTCGTCGCCGACAATCTCGATGTAGGGCGGTGCGAGGAAGACCGGCGCATAGCGGTGCCGGCCGAGGATCGACGCCATCACGCCGTCCGGCGCGGCCGAGTTGCGCCACCCCGAGATCAGATAGGCAGGGCGTTCCCGCTCCCCTGGCTGGGCTGCCGGGATCAAGGCATTGATCAGCAGCGTGCCGGCGATCGTCAGGCCAGCCGCGATGCCGGCCGCTACCACGCCGGTGAGCGCGGTGGGAATGCCGAGCGAAAATGCCAATCCGGGCGCCCACACCTGGCCGAGAGCCGTCGCTGCCACCGAGACGGCGATCAGCAGCGCCGAGCGCAGGAAGTCACTGTTGCCGGGGATCACCCGGATCAGCACCCGTACGCCGGCCCGCGGCCGCACCGCATGCCACTGCCGTCGATAGCCGAGCACGGCCGTGCCGCGACCGTTGACCAGGCTGACCCGGCAGCGCTCGAGCAGCTCGGCCGGCGCATCCCGGAGGACGTGGCAGACGATCTCCTCGACCGTCATGCCGGCGGGCAGCTCCAGGTCGATGCGGCCGGCCCCAGGGTCGAGCATCGGCATCGCCAGAACGGGCACGGTACCCGAGCTCATGACGGGACCCTCTCGATGGACCGGTGACGCCAGATGCTGGCGAGCCGGTCCGCCCAGCGCGGCCCATCATAGTGCTCGATGCAGGAGGTGCGGTCGCGCTCGATGTGAAGCATCCGGCCAGGAGCAACGACCGTTCCGACATGGCTGTCGAGCCCGCCCACCCGGAAGACCAGGACGTCGAACTCGGCCGCAGGACCGGTCACCGGTCGCCAGCCGCCCATGACACTGGCCTCGGCGATCACCGCCGAGATCTCGGCCCGCTCCTCCACGCTCGCATAGTCGCCATGATAGCTTGGCAGCACCACGTGGCGTGTTTCGTACGCGAGGCGGACGAGACCCCAGCAGTCGACGCCGGCGACGTCTCGGCCGCGATCGGTGTACGGCAAGCCGACAAGATCTGTGGACCAGTGGGTCATCGGCTGGGACTCACTGTACGGTGGCGGCTCCGGCCTGCCGCGCAAGGCAGACCGGAACCTGTCATCCCCACGTGCAGGAGGCACGAAGAGACGATGAGCGAACCGACACTTGAAGAGCGCGTCGCCAAGCTGGAAGAGCAAGTGGCGGCGTTGACCGCCCAATTGAGGCAGGAGCGCAGCATCACTCAACAGCTCGGTCTGGCGGTGCGGAAGGCCCAGCCGAAGCCTCCGATGATCCGCCGTTAGCGTAGGCCCGGATCAGCTCCGTGAGAGCGTCGGCTCGGGTGGTGAGATCGAAGGCGCCGAGGTCATAGCCGGGGATCAGGTGGGTGATGAGAGCGGCGTGGTAGCCAAGCGCCCGCACCAGCCGCTCCACGTCATCATCGGTGGGCGTTATTGCCTCGGTCATTTGAACAGCCCCGGAAACCATTCGCGGCTCATCCGGCCGGCCGGCCAGGGCTCGCCGGCCATCTGGTCGCGCGTGTAGCTGAGCGTGATCTGCTGGTCGTTGCCCTCGGCATTGACCAGATGGAAGTTGCGGAATTGCGCCTCGACCCGGTTGGGGCTCGAGGCCAGGACAACGGCGACGTCCATGGTGGCGCGCCTCACCGTCGAGCGCAGCAACCGGGCGCTGCTCTCGTCGACCGCATCCAGCACCATCTGCGCGGCGCCCGGTGCCTCTTCCTTGTCGTCCGGCAGCAGCACCGACATCAGTACGAACAGGAACGGGCTGCCGTCCTCGGTCAGCCAGGTCGAGCGGGTGCCGTACATCAGTGGCTCGGCCGACAACCGTTCGGTCGGGTCGCTCGACAGGCGGATCACTGCCGAGGTCTCGGGATGGACGATGCGGACCAGCGCCACTTCCACCTCGGCCGACGAGGTGCCGTCGTGGGCCGCACGCGCGTTGAGCGAGAGCTTCCTCATGGCAGGAGCACCAGCGAGAAGGTGATCTGCCAGTGCATGCCGGTGGGCGTGATCTGGGGCAGGCCCTGGCCGAACATGCAGAGCCAGTCGGCGGCAAGCACGATCACCTCGCCGTCCTCTGTGGTCAGCGCAACACCCTCGTCCGTCTCGAGGCCCCAGCCATCGGTGCCGGCGTCCGGCATCACAAAGGGCAGCGCCCCGCGCTTGGTGTCCTCGTGGAAAAAGCGCTCGAACAGCGCGCGCTCGTTGCGGGTTGCGACGATCAGATAGCTCTGAGTGTCGCCCACCTGGGACCAGCCCCGGCGAGGGCGTGGCGGGCCTTCCTGGGCGAACTGCATGCGGCGGTTGTCGCCGAGGCCGAGCGCGAAGCTGTTGCGCTCGGGCCTTGGCAGGCTCGCGGACCAGCGGGGAAGTGTCATCGCCGGATAACCCTCCCCGCCATCCGCACCGCACGGTTCGCAGGCCCCGGGCGGGCAATGGCGTTGGCCACCGCGCGGTTGAGGATGATGTCCTGGCGCACCCCGCCCTGGCCGTCGTCGGAGCTTTGGGTTTCGACGTCGACGCCGGCGTTGTTGTAGACGTTGATCTCGGTCTTCGCCCCGCCCATGCCGGCAAGCGCCGAGTTCGGCAGCACCATGGCGCCACGCGACGTGCCGATCACCGGCTCGGGACCGCGCTCGCCGACGATCCCGAAGGTGCCCGAAGGGATCAGGCCGCCCTTGGCGTGGAAGCCCGAGAAGATCGAGCCAAGGATGCCGCCGAGGTTGCCGTCCGTGCCAGCGGACCCGAACAGACCGGCCAGCGGCCCTTCACCCAGCAGCGCCGCCTGCAGGAGGGCACGCTGCAGCATCTTTGCCACGTCGCCGAGGACGTCGGACAGCGACTTGCTGCCGTCGATCAGCCCTTCGATGCTGTCGAGCGCGATGTCGCCGAGGAACGCGTAGGCCTCCTGCTGGGCCTCGATCGCCGCACGGTGCTCTTCCGTCTCGGTGATGAGTTCGCGGATCTTGTCGGCCTGCTTGCTGGTCGCATCAACGCCAGCGTTGCGGATCGTGTTGAGGATCTGCTGCTCGCGAGCGCTTAGCCCCACGATGTCACGTTCGTGCTCGAGGTCGGCGATCAGTGCCCTAACCGCATCCCGCTGTTTGTCAGTCGCGTCGGTGGATGTGTCGACGCCTCCGTAGGGATCAAACTCGCTTTGGCCGCCCATGGTGCCGGGCGACAGGAACCGCCACATGGCGTCGGGGCTGCCGAACGTGCTGCCACCCTTCAACTGGTCGAAGGTTCCGCCGACGTTGAACTGCGACGGGTCGTTGCGTTTCGCCAGCTCGGCCTGCAGCCGGCCCAGCTCAGCCTTCATGTTCGCGATGCCGTCTGCCGCGCCCATCGACGAGCCGAACCATCCCCCTTTGTCGTCCCAAAAGCCGCTTCGGTAGAGCTTGTCCTCGGCGGTCTTGATCGCCGCTTCCTGGTCGGCAATCCGCTTCGCGAGGGTGTCGCCCGACATATTCGTGGGGTTCTGACCATCGAGCCAGGCGAGGAAGTCCTTCATCTTCCCCCAGGCCCAGACAACTGCCTCGGCGACTGCCGTCATGCCTTGCACAAGGATGGTGCCGAAGCCGGTGACCGACCTGATGAAATCCGGGGACGAGACGGTTTCCGCCAACTCGATGAGGGTGTCGCGGAGGTCACCGGTCTGGCCGGTGCCCCGCACCAGATCCTCGAACACGCCTTCCCAGGTGTTCTGCACCCGCGCCAGGGCGGCGCTCAGCCCACCGAAGCCGGCCTGCGCCACGCCCTTGACCTGCGCCTCGAGCGCGTCGAACACCACGCCTTGGGCGGCGATCTTGTTGTTCGCGTCAAGGAAGGCGGCGGCCATCGTCTTCTGCTCATCGGTGAGCTTGATGCCCCGCTTCGACAGCATCGCCATGCCGTTGAGCGGATCGTCGAGGGCGCGGGACAGTCCCTCGAGGTTCTGCCGCAGGTCGCCACCCCAGGCTGCCGACATGTCATCGGCGAGCTCGATGGCCCGGAAGAACTCAGCGCGGCCAAAGCCGAAGCTGGCGAGGTTGGCGGAAACCGCCATCACTTCCTCGGCCGCCCTGCCGGTGCGGTGCTCGAGCGCGTCGGCCCACGCCTCGATCTCCTGCGCCGAGGTGCGGGCCGTATTGCCGCTGTTCTTCAGCGCGCGGTCCACCTGCGCGCTGGCCTTGCGCATTTCCTCGAGCCGGCGGATTGCTCCAACGATGCCGGCGCCGAAAGCCGTGGCACCGACTGCCGCCGCGGCGGCCATGACCTTGCCGACGCGCGCCGCCCGGCGGCTGACATCGTCGAATGTGCGCCCAAGCCCCTCAGCCTTCCGGCCGGCCCGATCGACGCCCTGGTTGAACTTCCGGTCGTCGGTGTCGAGATCGAGGAGGGCCTCGCCAAGCCGCTCAGCCATCCGTGCCTCCCTCGGCCGGAGGCACTACGACAACGCCAACGCCCATGGCGGCGAGCGTCTCCGGCGTGGCCAGCGCCACCCCGGCGCCCTGGGCGTCCCGCTGCAGGCGACCAAGATAGCGCTCGCGCTCGAAACGGCTCACTCCGCCGAACGCCACCGACATGGAGTCGATGCGGGCCAGTTCCCTTTGTGCTTCCAGCCGGGGCAGCATGGTCATGTAAGCCCTCAGGAGTGCCGTTGGGACGGCTGTGAGCCAGCGCCCAGGGTCGCCGCCATAGGTGAACTGGAGGCGCGGGAGGAGCTCGCCCCAGTCCGGCGGGCGGCCACCTGCTCGACCAGAGCTCCGACCAGGCGCAGGCGGCGACCCAGCAGGAGCGAGGTAAAAACCTCGACGATCGACATGCGCTGGCTGCTCGACAATTTGTCGAACACCTCGCGGGGCACATCGGCCAAAGCAGCCCAGGCGACGGTCGTTACCAGCTGGTCCAGCGTTGTCTCGGCGGCCTCATCCAGGCTTGCGCCGAGCGCCTCCAGCTGCTTGCCCCACGAGGTGAACCGCTGGCTCTCGAGCAGCGACAACTCCTCGGACGATTTCAGGTGATAGGTGACGCCATCGATACGGATCGATGGCCGAGCCTCGATCAGGGTCGCGAGGTTGAGGAGCGGTTCGCTGGCCATGGAGTGGTTCCTTCGCCGGAGTGGTCATAGGTGACGGTGATGCCGAGGGCGGCGCATTGGCGCTCGATCTCGGCCTGCTTCTCGCGAGCTGTCTGCGCGGCCCGCCGGTGTCGTTCGGCCTGGCGCTTGTGCTGCCGAGCGCTCGCGTCCAGGTCGCGGGCGGCGCGGATCAGCTCCTCGCCCTTCGTCATTCGGTCAGCGCCACCTGATGCTGGATGACCAGGTGGCCGAAGCGGGCGTCGGGGGTCGCGGCGTCGACGTCCTCGAGCGCGGTGAACTGCAGCGCCAGACCGGCCGGTCCGTTCTTGGAAAACACCGGCTCGGGCGAGCCGGACTGGTAGCAGACCGGCACCTGGTACTGGCTCTTGTAGCTCGCGCCGTATGGCGACACGTCGCCACGAACCAGCAGGCTCATCAGCTCGACCTCGCCGCCGCGATATAGGGCCAGCTTCTTGAAGCCGGCGGTGCCGACGCCGGCGGCGGTCGCAGCAACCTCGTTGCCGTTCAGCGCCACGGCATACTGCTCGAGTGTCATGTCCCAGAGGGTAAGGGAGACCATCAGGTCTTCCTCGGTGCGCCAGGCCTTGCGCGGACCGGTGCCACCCACCGGGCGCGCCTGCCCGAAAGCCTGGCTGTGCGACACCGACACGCCATCCTCGGAATAGTTGAGGTCGCCGGACGTACCGACCTTGATCCAGTCGCCCGAAGGCGCTGCGGTGATCAGCGGGAATGCAGTGCCGAGCGGCGCCAGATAGAGCGTGAACGGCGCCGCGATGATTTCATAGGGCTTGCCCATCAGGCGACCTCATCTGTAGCGAAAAGCGATTGAAAGGACTGGAATGCGTAGGGCCATTGACCGTCACGGTCGCGGCCGGTCAGCATCCCGCCGGCCGACTGCACCCAGTGAACCAGCACCCCGGCGGAGATCTGCCGCTGCACGGCCTTGAGGCACGCGGCGGCGGCATGTCGCAGCATCGAGGCCTCGAAGATCGTCGCGCCATAGGCGACGACATCGAAGCGCTGCTGCTCCAGGTCGACCTTGCCGCCGGGTGCGAAAGGGACACCGCCGCTCGGTTGCACGACGATGGCATAGCGCGGCATGGGCTTCGCCTCGTCGGCCGGGAGCTCGCCCCCGAACACCCGCGCGCCGCAAAGCTCGGCAACGCCGGCGTCGGCCTTCAGCAGATCCACGATGGCAGTGACGATGTCGGCCAAGGTCCGGCGCCCCAAACGGCCCGGCTCCTGACCGGGATTTCAAGGGGCGACGCTACGCGCGCGCGCGGAGCCGAAATATCCCCGTGGGCGCGGGGGTGGCGCCGCCTCAGCCCCGCTCGAATGCCTTGCGGATGCGCTCGGCCAGCTTGACGTACTCCCGGTCGCCGGCGGGGCGGAGGTACGGGTAGGCCGGGATTGTCACCGAGCTGGCGAAGCGGACACTGCCATCAGCTTGGGGGATGGCGAGCGCCTTGGCCCGCACCGGCCGGATCGTGCCACCTTCCTCCAGGATGCGGGCCTGCGCCATGTCGCGGACGCCCCACGTGCCCTTCACTCCGGTGGCATGCGGCGCGGCGTACTCGGCGATATCGATCGCACCCTCCAGCAGGCCCGTGCGGTTCTGCCAGGGGTGCTTGGTCTTGGCGTCAACGACGCAGGCCGACATGGTCTGGTTCACGCCAATGACCTGGGCGGCCTGCATCTTCTGGGTGACCGCCTTGCCGTACCACTTCAGCGACTTCGTCTTACCCGCCATCAGCGCGGCCCCGTGATGATCAGTTCGCCGGCGCGCATGGCCTTGCCGCCGCCGGGCAGCGAATAGGTGGTCTCGACGGCCTCGATCGCGAAGCCGGCGAACAGTTCGCGGATCTCGGGCACGTCGTTGATCGACAGGATGAAGCGCCCCTGCAGCTGCGCCAGGCGAGCTGCCATGTCGGCATACTCCTCCCGCCCGAACAGCCCCGCGCCATAGTCGTCTTCACCGCCCCAGTATGGCGGGTCCAGGTAGAACAGCGTGCTTGGTCGATCGTAGCGGCGGAGGAACTCCTGCCAGCGCAGGTTCTCGATCACCACCCCGGAGAGGCGTTCGTGCACGTCCTCGAGGATGGGCGCGAGCTTGAGTACGTTGAACCGGGCGCCGCCCGACACCGTGACGCCGAAGCTCCGGCCGGCCACCTTGCCCCCGAAGGCCAGGCGCTGCAGGTAGAGGAAGCGCGCGGCCCGCTCCAGGTCGGTGAGCGTGGCAGGATCGCTGGCCTTGAGTCGCTCGAACTCCCGACGGCTCGCCACCTGGTAGCGCAGCATGTCCATGAACGGCGTATAGTGCCGCTGCAGCACGCGGAACAGGGTCACGACGTCGCCCGACAGGTCGTTGATCACCTCGGTCGGTGGCGCCGATCGGCGGCGGAGGAAGACGCCGCCCATGCCGACGAACGCCTCGGCGTAAGCGCGGTGTGGCGTTGCCTCGATCAGCGCCACGATGCGCTGCGCGAGGTTGCGCTTGCCGCCAATGTAGCCGGCCGGCGTCCTGGTCGGCTCGATCGGCCGCATTTGATTGAAGTCGTCCACGGTCCTTTGTCCTCGACGTGGTTCAACACGCCTGCCCGAAAGGGCGGCGGGTTGGAGTGTCGCTTGGCACTCATGGGGCTGGACGCCAATCCTTCGCCCCAGTCGAGGTGTTACCGCACCTCGGCCGCCCGTCGCCGGGCCATCATCCAACGCGTTTGAGGGCTGCCTCCCCGTGCGTGTGCTTGCGCTGCACCGGCCCCTCGACCCTCAGCCGTCCGGGGATCAGCACGTTGCCCTGCCGGTCGGTGATTGCGGTGAGCTCGTCGTGCTCAGCCAGGTCGGCCCCGAGTGGCACCATGATCCGCAGATCCTCGATCATCGCCGTCTTGTCGCCGTCGACCAGCTCGCGGCTCTGGTTCGACCAGGCGAAGCACCGCACCGTGCCGATCGTCGCCCACACCGGTGCCACCGGCTGCCCCCAGGCATCCTTGCCGGTAGCAGTGTTGCGCTGCACGACGGCGCGCATGGTGAGGCGGCCCGCGATCATGACCGCTTTGCCTTCTCGACTTGGCGCGCGATATCCTCGGCCCAACCTGAGACATTGACAGTCTCGTTAGTGTCGAGCCGGATGTTGGCGCTTACGCCCCGTGACCCCGCCCCGCCATCGCTGATGTAAAGCACGCGCGCTGGGTCGATCCAGATGTCGTGTCCGTAGTAGGTGGTCAGCTTGATCATGCCGGCTCCAGCACCTCAGCTTCGGCCCGCCGGCGCTCCAGCACGATGGGAGCGAAGCCGCGAATGTCAAACCCGGGCTCCTCACCGGTCGAACTGCCACCGCCGGCGACAGGGTTCTCGACTTCCTCGAGCAGCACGCCGATCAGAACCTCGCCGTACTCGGTGACGAAACGGATGCGCACCTCGCGGATCGTGTAGATCCCCGCGAACTCGGGCCAGGTCATTTGGCCGTAGGGGTCATCGGTGAACTTGCGCACCTCAGCCCAGCCGGTGCGTTCGATGCAGATGATCTTGGAGCCGCGAACAGCCCAGCTGGGAATGTCCACGTTCATGCCATCACCATGTTGCGGCGCCCGGCGCCCAGGCTGGCCAGCAGCTTCTCGCGCTCGGACGCATAGCTGTCCGACGACACCGACCCCGCCCACTGGTAGTCACCAGCCCGCTCGGACTTGATGAGACCGCGATAGCTTAGATCGAGCTGGATCAGCTTGATCGTCACTTCGTCCCGCGCCGCCGCCGTGACCGCGTCGGCTGGCGTATAGGTAATCTCGATGAGTGGCGCCCAGTACGACTGGCCGTTCGGCCCCGACACCAGGCGCTGCAGGGTGCGGCCGCCATGCAGGACGCGATAGTCGGTTGTCTCGAGCTCGATCCGGGACGCGGCATCGCCGCTGTCGCTGGGGTCGATCTCGACAATCGTCACTGGCTGCCCCGTATCCAGGGCGCGTGGCAAGATCAGCGTCTGCTGCCAGCGCTGCCGGTCGCTCGGGTCGCCAAGGGTGATGTCGATCGCACCCGAGGCCGCGCCATAGATCACGGTGATCTCGGCACTGATGCCGGCGATCATCGCCTCCAGCTCGTCATCGGAGAGGTCAGTACCCGTCCGCTCGCGGATGCGGTCGATGAGCGCCATGGGTTAGGCCAGCGTGGTGGGGTAGATGAGTTGGCCCCAGGCGGTGCCATCCCAGATGAACTCGAGGCCGGTGTCACGCTCGAAAAAGCGCGAACCTGCAGGCACGTTCGCCGTCGGCTTCGCGTCAGCGGCAAGCCCGACATAGTGGTGCGGCGTGGTGATCCGGGTAACAGCCATGGCGGGATGACCCCTCTATTGGTTGGTCGGGTGAGCCGCCCCGCCGCTGCAGCTCACCCTTCATGGACGCGCCTGTCGGCGGGCGCGCTCTGGGTATTTGGTTGCGGGGGACGGCCTTGAACCGCCGGCCTTCGGGTAATGAGCCCGACGCGCTACCTCTGCGCTACCCCGCGACCCGGTCAGCCGCCCTTGTTCTCGGGCGACGGCTGTTCCTTGTTCGCCGGCGGCGCCTGCTCCTTGCCGGCGGGCTTCTCCTGGGCCTTGCCCGCGGCAGCCTTCTTCGGCTTGGGCGGACGCGGACGGCTGGGCGCCGCCGGCGGCGAAGGCGGCGTGGCGGGCTGCGGCGCGCGCATCGCCTCGATCGTCGTCTTCAGCAGATCGTCGCGCTGATCGCCGGGCAGCGCGTTCCAGGCATCGACCGTCAGGCCGCTTGCTTGGTGAGCGGAGGCCACCACTTCCCCGAGTTGCACCGACTTGGCGTCGCTGATGACCACGATTGACGGCAGCGTGCTGGACCCGAGCAGGGTCTCGGCATTGTCGTCGGCCTTCCCCTTGGGTGCCGCCTTTAGCCGCCCGTTGACCAGGCCAAACTTCTGAGCGGCGCTGTCGGGGATCTCGTCGCCCAGGGCGGCGTAAAGGAACGCGGCCTTGGGATCACCGGCGCGGACCAGGCGGCTGCGGTCGGCGGTGAAATAGAGGCGTTCACGGGCGTGCTGCATCGCACTGGGCTCCTGGCTGTCGTTGAGTGGTGCGGGGCGCCGGCGGCGCTCTACAGGGTCTCGTAGAAATCGACGATGACGGCTGCCCCGTTGAGGGCGCTGTTCAAAGTGACCGTGTTGCTCTCGAGCGCGGCGGAAGAGACGGCGACGGTGGGCGCCGTGCCCTCGCGCGCGCCGCCGAGGAAGGCCGCCAGCACCGTGTTGCGGCTGAGTTTGACCGGCAGGCCGAGCTTGCTGCCGACGCCCACCCGCACCCTCTCGGTGTTTGCGGTGTCGTAGGGCGGCAGGGTGATGAGCGTCACCGTCTTGAAGGCCTTGTTGCCCGCGACGACGTTCGCGCCGTTGAGGGCGATCGTCTCGCTGATCGGCTCGCCCGCCGCATTGGTGCCCTCGATCACCACGTCTCCCGAGACGTTGGCGTCGTTCCCTTTCACCGTGAGGTTGCGGGCCACGTCCGGCTGCGCGGCGAAGGCGTCTACCTCGGTCGGGTCGGCGTCGTCCATCGCGGTGTCGGCGAGGATGGTGGCATTGGCCCCGAGGATCACCGCGGCGAGCACCAGGGAGCTGATGCGAGGCTGGGATCCGGAAATCTTGCCCATGTCGGAAGTCTCCTTGATCGGATGAAAAGCCCGCCGGCCGGTGCTCGGCACCGATGCCGGCGGCAGTAGTTCCCGGCGCGCAGCAGGGAGGAGGAGCGCTGCGCGGCAGGTGTTCTTACAGGCCGGTCACGTCGGCGAAGGCGGCGGGGCGGAAGACGACCAGGGCGGCACGCATATCGCCACGCACGGTGCGCTTGCCTTCGCCGAACTGGCTGCCGACATAGCCAACCTGGATGTCGACGCCCTTGCGTTCGAAGGCGCTGATCCAAGCCGGCTGGAAAGAACCGGTCAGGCCACTGCCCGCGGCGCGCGCGTCGTTCTGCACCACCGGCAGTCCCCACAGGCGCTCCGGCCCAGCCTCGCTGGGAGAGCCCCAGATGTAGACGCCGTCAGACGTGCGCAACAGGCGGATGCCCTGCCAGTCGGTTGGGTGCATCACGTGATGGGTAGGGATGGCCCGGCCCGTAACGCGGATTTTCGTCATCGCCTTGAAGAAGGCGTCCGGCACCGGGTCGGCGCCCTTCGCCTGCGTCTGGATGCCAGCGACATTGACGATGCCGCGCAGGTTCGGCGAGCTGCCGTCGCCGACATAGACCTGGCCGTCGAGCCGCTGCCGCAGGCCGAAGATCAGGCGGCCGTTGACGTAGCCGGTCATCATCGGCACGTCCTCGAACTGCTCGTCAGTCACCGGCAGGCTGTCGGTGATCTTGCGCACGTCCGAGGTGCGCTCGGTGAAGGCGAAGGTGCTCTCCGCGTACTGCGCGCCCTCGGCCTTCTCGGCCGCGGCATGCGTGCGGGTGGTCTCCTCCATGTACTTGATCGCTGCCTGGCCGGTCGTGTTCATCGGAATGATGTCGATCAGCTGCAGCGGGCGGGACACCGCTTCGACGAAGCCCGGAAGGCGCACGCTTTCCGGAGCATAGCCGGCAGCGGTGGTCATCAGGGTCTTGGTGCCGAGCGTGTCATACGCCATGCCCTTGGCCAGAACGTCCGAGGGCAGCACGTCGTAGGAGAAGTCGATGCCGCCGGGAGCGCCACGCTTCAGCCACTCGTCGTACGCCTTCTCTTCCGCCAGCAGCTCGCCGAGCGACTTGACCTGCGGCCGCTGCAGCTCACGCTTCTGCTCGGGCTGGGGGACGAAACCCTTCACCTGGCCGCGTGCGGCATGGGAGCTGGCCGCCTTTTCGGCCGCCTCCAGCGCCTCGACCTCGCGAGCGACCTCCTCGAGCTCCAGGTTCTTTTCCTGGATGCGCTTGGCAATCTCGATCGAGCCCTTGAGGTTCTCGTCGCCGAGCACGGACTTGAGCGTGTCCTTCTTGATCAGCGTGAAGTCGTACTTGCCTTCGTTGTTCTTGGCCTCGGTGAAAACCTTGCCGAGGTCATCCTGCTTGGCCTGCAGCTTCTCGCGGGCCTGGGTGAGGGTGGACATGCCGTCCGTCTCCTGGGTTCTTGATCCGGGCCAGGCGTCCGCGCGTGGCCAAATTGTGGGGAACGCAAGTCCGGCGTCCGCGCCGGGCGTTGTGAGGATCAAGCTAGGGGCGGGACGGCAGCCGAAATATCCCCGTGGGTGCGGGGGTGCGGGTCGGCTCAGCAATCAGGGGAGCAGGAGAATGGATGCCCTAACCCCCGCCGGATGACAAGCACGATGGCGCCGGGCTGTCGCGATGGGGTTTTGACAGGCGATTTGACAGCCCACACGGCGGAAGGAGCCCGCCAGTCGAGCAACGACAGGTCCGAACCGACCTCCGGCCGTACGAGGCAGTCATGGGGATTTCAGTGCGCAAGTGTCCGAAGCAGGGCTTCGCACCTGTTGGCCAGCCGATTGATGGTGGCTCGCTTCCCGGCCGGCGCTTCGTCCAGGAGACAGATCACCTGGTCGGTGATGTCACGCGCCTCGCTGTAGACCGACGTGCGTTCACCTGCTGCTGCCCGACGCTGCGCGTCGGCGAACCGCCGGCGCAGTCCGATCATCTCGACAGTGAGCTGCTCGCCGGTCATCGACCTAAGTGCCCGCCGCGCATCTTTCCGCAGCGGCCAGCGCCTCCGCTACGATCTTGTTGTATTCCACCAACGGCGCGCGCAGCCGGATGGTGGCGACCGCAAACTCAGCCATTTGGTCAGCTACAGCAGGCGGTAGCCCCTTAGCCATTTCGTGCGCGGCAACCACTGTGGCCGGACTGCTCGGATCGAGTAGCTCAAGGTAGTCGGGCAGCGCAGCGACCGCCCTCTCCTGAAGCTGGTCCGCATCCACTGACAACTGCCGCAGTATCGGCGCGAACGAAGCACAGATTGCCGCGTCGCTTTGGGCGCGGACAGCTCCCATGCTGGTCACAGTAAAAACCACCACCATGGCGGGCTTGAAGACCCTCAATATCATCAAAGTCATCCCGCCTTCGCAGCGGCGTCGCGCTCTGCTCGCAACACCGCGCCGCGATTTGGCACTGCGGCCACAATCTCTCCGACCCATTCCAGCCTGACGTCCTCGATCGTCTGCGCGTTCCAACTGTCCAGGTTGTAGAAGCCTTTTCGTGAGCCCCGCATAAGCCTCTTGATGAAGCGTCGCCCCCCAGCCGTCTTCACCACCACCCTCCGACCTAGGTAGTGGTCGATACTTCGTACCTGGTCCCGCAGGCAAACGATCACTTCCCCCGGCTCGTAAACCGGCAGCATCGAATCACCGGCCACCTCGAACGCAATTACGGGGTCCGGGAAGCTGAATGGCAGCTCGACGAGATCGTACCCTTCCGGCGGCACCTGCTCGTGCTCAACCTCGATCTCCGCACCCGCGCCAACGCGGCCCATGATGGGAGCTTGATTGGCCGCAATAGGTGGCCGCTCTATAACACCAGACTCCAGCGCCAGCTGACGAACGCGCTCGAGGTTCCTCCCGCCGGGCATCCGCCCTGCTAGCCAGCGCGACACATTCGACTGAGACGTCTCGAGCCCTTCCGAAAGCTCTTCCTGCGTCCAGTCGCGCGCCCGCATTATCCCGCTAAGTAAGCTCGGCACATCCATCATCCCAACAATATACCGTTTGGGATATCCACAACCTACCGCCCGAAGGCAATTCGTTAGTTGCTCGTTCATGCCTTTTGGGATATCCCTTTTGGCATGAACTCGATGAAGCGAATTCGCCTTCAGGTTTTCTCGGCCACGCAGGTCGAGATGGCTGCCATTGCCAAGGTCGGGCAAGGAACGGTGTCTCGGTGGGAGGCCGGCAAGCGCAGACCTGCGTTGCCCGTACTTCGCCGCATCCGCGCCGAGGCGCTCAAGCGCGGGCTCAAGTGGAACGACTCCTGGTTCTTCGAGGAGGTCGCAGCTTGAGGAACTCATCACACATCACTCCCGGCCCGGTTGCCCGGACCCGTCTGAACGCCGCAGCCGCCACTAAGCACGACGCCGGACTGGGGGCTTGCAGGAAATGACCGGCCTTTCTCACATGCCGGAGCGCCCCCCGCGCGTTGCCGTTGGCTACCCCGATGAAGTTGCCGGCAGGGGCGAGCTGCCAAACCAGATCGCCCGGCTCGTCTCGCGCGCCCTGCGCGACGCCAAGGATGAGGGTCTGACGCGAGCCGATGTCGCCGCCGGCATCAGCCGGGAGCTCGGCCGCAAGGTCACCGAGAGCACGCTCGAGGGCTGGGCCTCCGAAGCCGACACCGCCCACCGCATCCCGTTCGATGCCTTCACCGCCCTGGTGAAGGTCACCGGCGTCGTCGACCTCCTCGGCTTCATGCCGGGCCTGTCCGGCTTCGTCGTGGTCCCCCGCAAATACATGGCCGTCATCGAGCTCCAGCTGCTCGAGGAGTTCGAACGCGAGCTCGCCGACCACAAAGCCAAACTCCTAGCCGATGTGAGGGCGCTCAGATGACCAGCCGTGCAACCCTGAACCGCCGTGCCATCCGCGCCGCTCGCTTCGTCCCAGTCGACTTCGACGCGCTGTTCGATCGCTTCGCCCAGGCACACGTCGAAGGTCACCTCTGGATGGCGGCGCAGGCCCACGCTCGCCGTCGCCGGGCCACGCCGATCGCCCAGGCCGTCGAGGTACCCTCGGGGTTTCTAGATCTCGTAGCAGCGGCAGCCCACGCCCGTCGCCTACGGCTCGGGCGGCAGATCGCAGACCTTCCGGATGGCAACGATCATGTCGTTGAGCAGCACGCCGGCGAGGTAGCGCTTCGCAATCGCAGCGTCCCGCTGGATGGCGGCCTGCTCGACGGTAGCAAGTGCCAGCCCATCGTCGGTCAGACTGTCGGAGGCGACGATGTGTGACAGCACCAGTTGCCGCAGCGCCAGCACCTCGGCCTCCAGTCGCTCGATGCGCCTCAACTCCTTCTCGTCCATCGTCGCCTCGCGCCTCCAACGCCTGGTGATGAAGGCTCCGGCGTGCGTCGCGACCGCCGCCGGAGCCGCCCTCTCAGTAGCACGGGTGCGTCATGGCCACTAAGAAACCCCTCACCATCGCGCTCGCCGACATCGACGTGAACGGTCGTCTGCTGCCGCTCCGCGAGGAAGTCGCCCAGGAACTGGCGACCAGCATGTCGCTGCACGAGCAGGCCTTCCACCCGGTCGGCCTCCGGCAGACGCCGAACGGCGCCTCCGGCTGGAAGCTGATCTTCGGCCGACACCGGCTGCGTGCTTTCGAGATCCTCGGCATCGACGAGCTGATCGAGGGCGAGCACTTCAAGGTGCTGCAGATGTCGGAGCAGCAGGCGCTGCTCGCCGAGATCGAGGAGAACCTGGCGGGCGGCAAGCACACACCCTTCGCGCGCGCCGTCATGGTTGCGGCCTACCGCACCGCCTGCGCCGCTGACGGCCTGCGGATAGGTCGTGGCGGTGACCGCTCGAGCGCCGAGTACCAGGCCAAGAAGAGCGAAAGCCTCGGCGCCATGGCAGCTGGCTTCACGGCCCACGCCATGGAGACATTCGACCTCTCCTCTGATCAGGTCGAGCGACTCGTCAGGATCGGCTCAACGCTGACCAAGCCGGCCGGCCTCGCCGACCGCCTGCACTTCTCGCGCATCGCCCGCAACCAGAGCCAGCTGCTCAAGCTGGCGGCGCTGCCCGACGAACAATTGGCGCGCGCGGCCGAAGCCTTCGACGCCGCCCAGGGCGACTTCTTTAACCTGATGGCGATCCTGTCGCAGGCCCCCGCAGCTCAGGCAAAGCTGCTGGGCAAGCTGAAGGCCGGCGCTCCGATCAAGGAGGTGGTCGGCGAGGAGCCGCCGAAGGCGCCGTCGTTCGACCATTGGCAGCAGGCCGTATCGAGCTTCAGCCAGCTCGACTTCAAGGGTCGCGTCTCTGCGACGGTCGAGCACTTCAGGCACGACGAGAAGGCCATCCGAGCCGCTCTCGAGAGCCTCGGCTACCAGCTGGTGAAGGTGGCGAAATGACGCGCGGCCTCACCCTCATCCTGTTCCTCACACTGGTGGCAGTCGCCGGCATCGTCCTCGCCGACGACGGCATGACCGCCTGCCAGGCCACCCACTCCTTCGATGTGTGCCATGACGCTCTCAACTGACTGGTTCACCCTCGACCATGCGGCGGCGGCCGGCGATCCCACGATGCCGGGAACGGCACGCGGCTGGGCCAAGATCGTCGCGGCCGAAGGCTGGCGCGATCGGGCGGATCGGGCACATCGCGAGGGTAAGGGCTGGGTCTATCACATCAGCCTGTTCCCTGCCTCCACACAGGTCCGCCTGCTTCTCGCCACCCAGGCGCCGCAGCCGCAGGACCAACCCGCCCGCAGCCCGCTCTGGCAGCGCTACGACGCTCTGCCCGACACCCACAAGGCCACCTGCGCCATCCGGCTCAAAGCGGTGACCGCCGCGCACCGGCTCATGGACACGGGCATGACGCTGGTCGCGGCCGTCGCCATCGCTGCCGCCGAGGCCGAGGTTTCCTGCTCGACCCTCCGCAACTGGCTCACGGCGGTACGCAGCCACAACCGCGCCGACTGGCTCGCCGCGCTCGCACCCGACTATCGGCCCACCGCCCAGTTCGCCGAGTGCCACCCTGCTGCCTGGGCCGCGCTTAAGTCCGACTACCTCCGGCCGGCCAAGCCCAAGTTCTCGGCCTGCTATCGCCGCATGGTTGAAGCCGCCGGCAAGCAGGGTTGGGCGCCTATCCCGAGTGAAATGGCGCTTCGGCGCCGGCTCGCGGCCGAGGTGCCCAAGGGTGTCATCACCCTGGCGCGCGAGGGTGAGGACAAGGCGAAGGCCATCTACCCCGCTCAGCGCCGCACCCGCATGCGGCTTCGCGCCATGACGCTGGTCAACATCGACGGCCACCGCTTCGACGTCTTCGTCAGGAAGAGCGACGGCACCCCGTTCCGGCCGGTGCTGGTCGGCATCCAGGACATCTACTCGGGCAAGTTCATCGGCTGGCGCTTGGACGAAACCGAGAGCCGGATCTCGGTGCGCCTCGCGATCGGCGACATGGTCGAGAAGTTCGGCATCCCCGAGCACATGATCCTCGACAACGGCCGGGGCTTCGCCAGCAAGTGGATCACCGGCGGCGCGCCGAACCGCTACCGCTTCAAGGTCCGCGACGACGAACCCCACGGGCTGCTCACCAGCCTTGGCGTGCAGATCCACTGGGCGACCCCATACCACGGCCAGGCCAAGCCCATCGAGCGCGCCTGGCATGACTTCTGCGAGAACATTGCCCGCCACCCCTTCTGTGCCGGCGCCTACACCGGCCCGAACCCGATGGCCAAGCCCGAGGACTATGGCACCCGCGCCGTTGCCTGGGATGAGTTCAAGGCATTCGTCGACGGTCAGATCGCCGAGCACAACGCGCGCACCGGTCGCCGCACCGAGACGGCCAACGGGCGCAGCTTCGACGAGACCTTCACCGCCTCGCTCGCCCAGTCGGACACGATCGTGCGCTGGCCGACATCCGAGCAGCGGGATCTCTGGCTGCTCATGGCCGAGGAGATCACGGCCCAGCGTGGGTCGGGTGAAATCCACCTGCTCGGGAACCGCTACTGGTCGCCCCAGCTCGTCGAGTTCGCCGGCCGCAAGGTGCATGTCCGCTTCGACCCTGACGACCTGACCCGCGACATCAAGGTCTACGACCGCAAGGGCCGGCTGCTCACGGTCGCCTCGGCAATGGGCGATGTCGACTTCCTGGATGCCGATGCCGCTCAACGCCATGCCCGCCTGCGCGGCGAGTTCCAGAAGACGCAGCGCAAGCTCCGCGACCTCCACGTCACGATGAAACCCGAGGAGCTCGGGGCGCTCTACGCGCCGACCGCCAAGCCCGACACGGCGCCGCAGCGCCCGGCCGTCACCCGGTTGGCGACACGCGGCAACACCGCCCTCAAGCCCGCATCCGAGGCGGACTGGACCCCCGATTACGAGGACGGCTTTGGCGCCGTCGTCGACCTGCTTTCCCAGCGCACCGCGAGGCGGGGCGGCTGAGAAAAACGAAACCCTCCCAGCTCGGCCAGGAGCGGGGAGGGCGAAACGAAGAACGTCGAAACGAAAGGATACGTAGATGAGCGTTGAAGAACTCGCAAGCCGGAACGGCAGGAGTGCAGAGGATCTGCGCCGCCGCGACGAGCTGGTGATCCAGGTCAACGAGGTGATGGCAGAGCGCGGCTGGAGCAAGGCCGAGGGCGCCCGCCGCTCCGGCATCGGCCACGGCACTTTCACCCAGTGGTTGAACGGCAACTACACCGGCCGCTTCGACAATGTGAACACCTCCATTGCCACGTGGCTGGGCAACCTCGACAAGGTCGACGAGGTCACGGCCAGCGTGCCCGTCAGCCCCGGCTACCTGCCGCTGAACTTCGCCACCTCAATCGAGCGGCTGTGCTCGATCGCCCAGATCATGGGCACCGTCGTCATGGCCACGGCCGAGGCCGGCATCGGCAAGACGACGGCAGGTCGCGAGTATGTCCGCACCCACGCGAACAGCTACATGGTGACGATCTCGCCGAACACGCGGGCCGTCCACACCATGATGGGCGAGATCGCCGACGCGATCGGCGTCGAGGAAAAGAGCTCGAGCCGCCTGACCCGAGCCATCGCCCGGCGCCTGCAGCGGACCGGCGACGGCACGGTCCTGGTGGTCGACGAGGCGCAGAACCTCTCCGACGACGCAATCAACCAGCTCCGCCACTTCTCTGACGATCAGGCGTGCCGCTGCGGGATAGTGCTGCTCGGCAACTCGCAGACCTACAACCGCTTCGCGTCGTGGGGCAAAGGCGAGAAGTACGGCCAGCTCAACAGCCGTGTGTTCAAGCGGATCAAGGCGGAGCGACCCAGCGAGGCCGACCTTGCCGCCTTCATTGATGGCTGGGGCATCAGCGAGCCCGAGCAGGTGCAGTTCCTCGTGGGTATCGGCATGAAGCCCGGCGCCCTGCGCCAGGTGGACATGACCATCAAGCTCGCCCGCATGTCGGCGCAGGGGCTCGGCCGCGACCTCACCCTCGCGGATCTCCGTGCCGCTTGGTCGAACCGCGATGTGGAGCTGGGCTGATGGGCGAGCACCACAAAGTCAGCCAGGTCACGCTGTCGGACGGGCTGAAGGCGCTGATCCAGCGCATCGAACCTACCCGCAAGACCGGCCTGGTCGTGCTCCGCAGCGAGGTGGCCGTCCTGCTTGACGGGCTCCACGCCATGCTGGACGAGGCGCGCCACCTCGAGGCGATCGCCGACGCGGCTCAGTGGAACGCCAAGGCGCGCCGCGATGCCATCCGGGCCGAGAGCCGTGCACTCGAGGCAGCGATCGCCGAAGGCGGCAACGTCACCAAGTTCCCCGTCGCCCCGCGGATCACGGCGTTCCGTCGCCCCGATGGCGAAGGCGGTGCCGCATGACCGACGCTGTCGCCATCGCTCGTAGCGTGATCGCCGGCCCTCGCCGCGTCGTCAGCGCCCACGACTTCCTCTCCATCTGCCGGGCGCTCGTCGAGGCCGACCTCCGCCCGCAGATCTCCAACGAGCTCGCTGCTGCCGCCCGCACCCTGATCGAGGCGGAAGCGGCTCACACCCTGGCCAAGGGGCCGGACGGTTACGCGCCGCTCCATGTCGGCCTCGCCCGAGAAATGGCCTTCCTGACCTTCAAGCGCTTCTACGAAGAGGAGTTTCCCAATGCTGTCTGAGACCAACACCACGCTCGCCACTCCGGTCCAGGAGATCGGCGGCAAGCCCTTCATGGCCGACGCCGGCGGCCGCCTCGTACCGCTCGCCCTGGTCAAGCCGGAGCATCAGCTCGAGGACGAGACGGTGCGCAAGATCATCGGCTACGCCGTCGATCTCAACGCGCAGATCGCTCGCTTCCGCGGCCATACCTTCGACGACGTGAACAGCTTCGTCGACCTGCTCTCCGCGCAGTATGGCGGCAAGCGCGGCGGCAAGAAGGGCAACGTCACCCTCACCAGCTACGATGGCACGCTCAAGGTCATCGTCCAGGTGCAGGACCAGCTGAGCTTCGGCCCCGAGCTGCAGATCGCCAAGGACAAGGTCGATGCCTGCATCACCGCCTGGTCCGAAGGCGCCAGCGACGAGATCCGCGCGCTCGTCGAGCACGCCTTCCAGGTGGACAGGGAGGGCAAGATCAACCGTGCCGCCCTGTTCCAGCTGCGCCGCCTCGACATCAAGGACGAGCAGTGGCGCGAGGCCATGGCCGCCCTGGGTGATGCAATCCGGGTGATCGGCAGCCGGGAGTATGTCCGCTTCTACCGCCGCGACGATGCGCGCTCGCCTTGGCAGGCGATCAGCATCGACGTCGCCCAGGCATAGGAGGTGGCGATGCTGATGCACGACGACACCCGCAAGGAGCTCGTGCGCCTCCTCGAGTTGGTCGAGACCCGCCTCGGCCGGTTGCCGGCCTTCACGTACGAGACCAGGCTCGAGCGCCGCAAGGCTGAGCAGGAACTCGAGTACGACCTTGAGCAACTGGAGGGCGCCCGCTTCGGCGCCGTCTCCGGCGGCTACACGGTCTCACTTGCTGGCATCCGTGCCAGCAGCACCATGGGTAACGACAGCGCCCTGCGCAACTGGGTGGTCGCCGCCCGCAAGCGAATCGGCGGTGCGTCGTGAGGTCCGCCATCCGCATCCCCGCCCGCCGGCGCCCACTCTCCCTGCCGGCCGCTGCGCTGCTCGCCTTTGCCGGCACCATGATCTCCTGCTTCGCGATCGCCTGGGCGGTCAAGGCGGCACTCAATGTCGGCTGAGATCGCGATCCCGCGCACCTTGCCCGAGCCACGCCCTCGGCGCGGCCGGCCCACCAATGAGGTTGTCCAGCAGCGGCGCGAGGAGGGTCTGTTCTGGATCGCCCGCCAGATCCTCCGGGCAATGACCGATGCGGAGCGCGCGGCCATCTTGCTGCGCGTCCCCGACCTGGTGCTGACGCAGAAGTCCGGCGTGCTCACCGAAGCCTGTCAGGCCTGCCGCTTCACGGACGGCGTTGGCTACATCGCCGCCCGCGCCGCGGCGACCTCAGCCACCCGCGACGAGGATGGGCGCATGCCCGAGGACACCCTCCGGCAGCTCGAGTTCTGGCGGCGCGGCCTGGTCGCCCTGGCGCAGGGAGGTCCATCATGAGCAGCTGGCGCGAAGCCTGCGAACTCCGAGTGGCGGAGATCCACGCCGGCCTTCCCAAAGACGCTGACCTCAAAGCCCGCCGGAAGGCGCTCAAGGGCCAGGGCTACCCTGCCCACCTCGGGACTGCATGGGGACGCAAGATGTGGGGTCGCGTCGTTCGAGAGTACCTGGCTAAGTATGACCCGCGCGCCCGGCGGGCCGACGAGCTGCCGCTGCTCACACGGCTTGACCTTGCCAATGCCGAGCTGCGTGCCAAGCGGGAGGCTGTGCGATGAGCCGCTCGATCGCCGCCATCCACGTCGCCAGGAAGGAGCTCGGCCTCGACGAGGACACCTACCGCGCCGCACTGGTCCAGGTCACTGGCAAGTCCTCGTCCGCCGCCATGTCGGAAGCCGAGCGCCAGCGGGTGCTCGAGCACTTCCGGTCGCGGGGCTTCAAGGGCTCCTCGACAAGCCGTCGAAAGCCCCTTGAGGGCAAGTTTGCCGGCAAGCTGCAGGCCCTTTGGATCGCCGGCTGGAACCTCGGCCTGGTCCGCGATCGTGACGATCGAGCCCTAATCGCTTTCGTCAAGCGGCAGACCGGCATCGACCACGTCCGCTTCCTCCGCCACGGCGCCGACGCCATGAAGGCCATCGAGGCGCTCAAGGGCTGGCTCGAGCGCGCCGGCGGCGTGGACTGGAAGGAGCATCAGGATCCTGGCGACTGCATCCTCGCGGCGCAGTTGCGTCTGCTGGGCAGCCCCAAGGACAGCGTGGGGTACAGCACCCACGGTGTCACCACGACCGAAGGCCAGCACGCCGTGGCCGCCATGGCCAGGGTCGCCCTGATGAACGTGCTGGGTGAACGCATCCGCGCGCGGCTGGTGAGGCAGCCATGAGCTTCCTCACCCGGCAACGGGAACTCGTGCAGCGGCTGCAGTGGGCACCCAGCCGCGGTCCTCGCCGGCAGGCGCTGCTCGCAGAGCTCCGCTCGCTCGTGACCGAGGAGTTGCGCCGCGAGGTGACGACCCCTCGCCAGCCCGATCTGCTTGACCACGCGCAAACTTATCGGCGGCAGCCGCGCCCCTTCTATTGGCAGGACCGCGACGACGAAGAGGCCCGGCCATGAAGCGACGGGACATCAAGCTTCACGTCTCGGACCACGCCGTGCTGCGTTACCTGGAGCGCCGTCACGGGCTCGACATCGAGACGGTGCGCCAGCATCTGGCTGGGCTCGCGACGAACGCGGCGACGCTGGGAGCGGTAGCGGTTCAGGCCGAAACGGTGCGCCTGTTCCTGCGTGACAGCGATATCGGCAATGGGCGGGTTCTAGTCACGGTGGCCACTGTCGGCCTGCCGGATATGCGACGAGGACTTGGCGTTACAGAGGAGCGGGACGATGCCTGACACCCCGGATAACATCGCCCGCTTCGTCGACGTGCTCGGCGTCGACCTGACCGTGCAGTTGTTTTTGGCGGTTGGAGGCACCAAGATCTACCTGCCTTACAGGTCGAGCGCGGGAACGCCGGCTGCCCGCGCCATCGGTCCCGAACCCGTGCAGCGGCTTGCTAAAGCATTTGGCCACGGCTGGGCCAAGGTTCCGCTTGCACGTCGCTGGATTGCGATGCAGCTTCGCGCTCAGGGTAAGAGTACCGAGGAAATCGCGCGCACCATTCGGGCGGACGCGGAGACCGTGCGCAGGTGGGATACCACCGGCGGCACCAGCGACCAGCTCGATCTGTTCTAGAGCCGGTCCCATTTACCCAGCGCCCGCGGGGATATCGGGTTCCGCGCGCAGCCTACAAGTTGCCTAATCAATCCCCGCACATGCGGGCATTAGCTCGGGCAAAATCCACATGGCCATCAAGGGCAAGACGGCCGGCGGCATCGCCGGCGCCACGGCAGCAATCACGCTGTCCGTCGCACTGCTGATCCAGCCCTGGGAGGGCCGCGAACTCAAGGCCTACCAGGACGTGGTCGGCGTCTGGACGATCTGCTACGGCGAGACCAAGGGCGTGCGGCCCGGCGACGTCGCCACCCCCGCCCAGTGCGATGAACGGTTGGCGAGAAGCGTTCAGCAGTACGCCAACGCTCTCGACGCCTGTGTTGTTCCGGAGCTTCCGACCAAGACCGAAGCGGCGCTGATCAGCTGGACCTACAATGTCGGCGTCGGTGCTGCCTGCGGCTCCACCCTCGTCAAGCTCCTCAACACCGGCAACTTCGTCGCCGCCTGCGATCAGTTGATGCGCTGGAACCGCGCGGGCGGTCGGGTGGTGAACGGGCTCACTAATCGCCGTACGGCGGAGCGCGCCCTCTGCATCGAAGGCCTGGCCACCCGCTGATGCTCACCCTGATCCGCACGCTCGGGCCGGTGGCGGCCATGCTGATCGGCCTCGTCGGAGGCGGTGGGCTGATAGGTGCGGCCGGCTGGGCCTTCAACGAGTGGGTCGACAACCCGCATGTGCGCGAGCTGGCGGTGCAGAAGGAGCGGGACGTCTGCGTCATCCGCACCATGGATGCCGCGAACCGCGCCGAGGCTGCCGAGCGCGAGCGCCAGCGGGTCGTTCTTGCCGACGCCATTGCCGCCTATCGAGCGGCGCTCGACGCCGGCGACGCCGCTCGCCGCGCCGCCGAAACCGCCCGTGACCAGGAGAGGGCCGACTATGAACAGAAGCTCCGCGATGCGGGTCTCAGCGATGTTCTCACTGATGGCGATTTTGAGTGGCTGCGGCGCTCACACGGGACGGTCCCTCGATGACGCGGGCGCCCGCATTGGTGCGGTCAGCTCCGGCGTCCTACGACCGCAGCAGCCGGAGGAGTGCCGCACGGCCTGGCCGCTACTCGACCGGTCCCGGATTGTCGGGCGGGAGAAGCTCGTCGTGATCGACCAGTACGAGAGCTACATCACGGACACCATCAACCCGGCCAAGCGCCGGTGCTGGCAGTTCAACGAAAACGTCAACGCCGGCCTCGCCGGGAACTGAGGGCCAGCGCGTGTACGACCTTCTCGGCATCATCAACACCGCAATGCCGATCGTGCTGCCGTTGGCAGGCGCGATCTACACCTTCTTCGCCTCTCGCTCGAAAGCGAATGATGATCGCCTCGACGCGCTCACCAAGCGCCTCGACAAGGCGGAGCTCGAGCTCACCGCCGCCGGCCACAACGCCAACGCGCTGGCCAGCATCAACACCACGCTGGTCGATCACGACAGGCGGCTGATGTCGGTCGAGAACGAGCTCAAGCACCTGCCGTCCGCCGAGCACGTCAATGACCTGAAGCTGGAGATCTCGAAGCTCGCCGGCTTGGTCGGGCGGCTCGAGGAGCAGATGGCCAGCGTGAGCCGCACCACGCATCGCATCGACGACTACCTGCGCGAAACGGGAGGGAAGGCGTGAACTACGACGAGGCCATGACGATCGATGCCCGGCTCGTCATCCTGAAGGAGCTGGCGGTTCAGTCGGACGGTCGCCTCAATGAGGTGCTGCTTGAGAAGGTGCTCGACGTGTTCGGCCATCGCCGCTCACGCGAGTGGATCAGGACGCAGCTGCGAAAGCTCGAGGAGCTCGGCGCCGTCCGCATCACCGAAGCCGGCACCGTACTGGTGGCGAAGATCACCCGCGTTGGCGTGGACCACGTCGAGCGCCGCTCCTACGTCGACGGCGTCGCCCGCCCTTCGCTGGGAGATTGAGGTGACAGAGAAGGAGCGGCAAGGGCGCGGTCGGCTTTCCCAACTCGATATGCTGCCCGAGGAGGCGCAGGCGGACCTGCTCTGGCTGAACCAGGAGCTTCGCGCCAACACGCGTCCCCAGGTCGAACTGCTTGATATCTTCAACAGCCGCCTCGCGGTGCATGGGATCGAGCCGATCAGCAAGTCGTCGTTCTCCCGCTACTCGGTTCGCAAGGCCACCCAGTTCCGCGAGCTCGACGCGACCATGCGCATGTCGCGGGAGCTTGCCGACATGCTCGGCACCGACAGTGCCGACAAGATGACGATCACCCTGTCGAACCTGCTGCAGGTCGCCGCCGTCAAGCTGATCGAGGCTGAGGGCAGCAGCCTCGCGGCGAAGGACCTGATGGAGCTCGGCCGCGCTGCCCAGGCCGCGATCGGTGCGCAGAAGCAATCCGCCGACTATCGGCGGCTGCTCGAGCGTGAGTTCGCTCAGAAGGTGGAGGAAGCGGCAAAGGACGTGGCCAAGATCGGCAAGGCGCACGGCGTTTCCGACGAGGCCATGCAGAAGATCACGAACCGCCTGGCGGGCATCGCCTGATGGGTAACGCCCGCGTCGTCCCCGCCAACACCGAAGCGATCTTCCTCCCGTTCCAGGCCAAGTGGATCGCCGATCGCTCGCGCCTGAAGCTCATGGAGAAGAGCCGGCAGATCGGCATCAGCTGGTCGACCGCGTACGCCCAGGTCTCCCGCGTTGCGCTCGCCTCCGCCCGCCTCGACGAGTGGGTCTCCTCGCGCGACGAAATCCAGTCCCGGCTCTATCTCGAGGATTGCAAGCTCTGGGCCGGGATCGCCGACATCGCGGCCCGCGACATGGGCGAAGTCGTGATCGACGAGCAGAAGCACAGCGCTTACGTACTCTCCTTCGCGAACGGCAAACGCATCCATTCGATGAGCTCGAACCCCGATGCCCAAGCCGGCAAGCGCGGCAGCCGCGTGCTCGACGAGTTCGCCCTGCACCCCGATCCTCGCAAGCTCTGGACCATCGCCTATCCGGGCATCACTTGGGGCGGCCAGATGGAGGTGATCTCCACCCACCGTGGCTCGCACAACTTCTTCAACCAGCTGGTCCGCGAGATCAAGGAAAGCGGCAATCCCAAGAAGATCAGCCTGCACACCGTCACCCTGCAGGACGCGCTCGACGCGGGGTTCCTCTGGAAGTTGCAGCAGAACCTGGCGCCCGACGATGAGCGCCAGGACATGGACGAGGCCGCCTACTTCGCCTGGGTGAAGTCGGGCGCCGCCGACGAGGAGAGCTTCCTCCAGGAGTACATGTGCCAGCCGGCGGACGACGACGCGGCGTTCCTGGAATACGACCTGATCGCGGCGGCCGAATACGGACGCGACGTGAACTGGCAGACGCACGAGGGCGGCACCCTGTTCGCCGGCGTCGACATCGGTCGCAAGAAGGACCTGACAGTCCTGTGGGTGGTCGAGAAGCTCGGTGACGTCCTTTACACGCGGCACGTCGAGGAGCTCTCCAAGATGCGCAAGTCGGAGCAGGAGAAGGTGCTCTGGCCGTGGTTCGAAAAGTGCGCCCGGATCTGCATCGACCAGACGGGCCTGGGCATTGGCTGGGTCGACGATGCCCAGGACAAGTTCGGGCAGTACCGTGTCGAGGGCGTGAGCTTCACCGCCGGCACGAAGGAGGCGCTCGCGTATCCCATCCGCTCGCGGATGGAGGATCGCCGCATTCGTATCCCGCACAGCGGCCCGATCCGCGCCGACCTGCGCCTGGTCACCAAGCAGGTGACCGCGGCGGGGAACATCCGCTTTACCGCCGAGCGCACACCCGATGGTCACGCTGACCGCTTCTGGGCGCTGGGCCTCGCCATCCACGCGGCCGATGGTGTGCCCGCGCAGTCCTGGCGTCCGCTCAACGGACCGCCTGCCTCCGGGGCTGAGAAGAAGCCCGGCAGCGGACGCACCCTCGATGACGATTGGATACCGGCATGAACTGGTTTCAGAACTTCGCGGTGAAGGCGCTTGGCCTGCGGCATGTGGCACAGACCGCCGGCATGCAGACGCTGCTGCGGCGCACCCGCTTCGACTACCGCAAGGAAGTCGGCGACATGCTGGACGCTTCGGTTGTCACCGCCCCCATCCAGTGGGTTCAGCGCTCGCTGCCGGAGGCGCGCCTCACCGTGCGGCGGGTGCAGCGCGACGGCACCACCGACGAGGTTGCCGATCACCCGATGCTGGCGCTGATCCAGCGCCCCAACCCATACTATGGCGATCTCGCCCTGTGGGCGGGCACCGTCTTCTCCTACCTCATCGACGGCAACGCCTACTGGATCAAGCTGCGCAACGGCGTTGGGCGGCCAGGCGAACTGTGGTGGGTGCCGCACTGGACGATGGAGGCGAAGGGCTCAGACGACGGCAGCGTCTTCATCGATCGCTACGAGTACCGGCCTGGCGGCGGCCAGGTCATCACCTACAGCCCGGCCGACGTCGTCCACTTCCGCCACGGCATTAACCCGCGCAACCCACGCAAGGGCTTGTCGCCCATGGACGGCGTGCTGCGCGAGATCTTCATGGACCTCGAGAGCTCCAACTTCGTCGCGTCGCTGCTGCGCAACATGGGGACGCCCGGCATGGTGCTGTCGCCGAAGAACGGCGGCGTCTCGCCGGAGGATGTCGAGGCGACCAAGACCTGGCTGAAGCAGGCCTTCGGGGGCGATCGTCGCGGCGAGCCTCTGGTGCTTGGCGCTCCCACCGACGTCGCGCCCTATGGCTTCAACCCGCAGCAGATGAACATGTCGGAGGCGCGCGACATCGCCGAGGAACGCGTCTGCGCCTCGATCGGCGTGGCTGCCGCGGTGATCGGCTTCGGCGCCGGCCTGCAGTCGACCAAGGTCGGCGCGACCATGGCCGAGCTGCGCAAGCTCTCCTGGCAGAACGGCGTCCTTCCCGTGGGCCGTGTCTTTGCCGATGAGCTCGACCGCTCGCTGCTGCTCGACTTCGGCAGCACCGCCGGGCTTCGCACCGCCTGGGACACCTCCGAGGTGCAGGCCCTGCAGGACGACCTAGCGCAGCTCGCGACCCGCCTCAACACTGCGATCGGGGGCGGCTGGGCGCAGGTCGCCGAGGGCCGCGAGGCAATGGGCTGGGACGTCGAGGATGCCGATCGCATCTACCTCCGGCCGGCCATGGCGATCGAGACACCAGCCGGTACCAAGGCCAAGCCCAAGTCGCTCGGCGGCGTCGAGACTAAGGCCGTGGCGAGCCGGCAGGCGCGGCTTGCCGGGCGGGCCTATGTGGGCGCGCTGCAGCGTCAGGAGGAGGGGCTGGCCAAGGCGATGGACCAGCGCCTGACCCGCTTCTTCAACGGCTTAGGCAAGGCTGCCAGCCGGGTCGCAAAACCGCTCCTGAAGCAGCGCACCGACCACGAGGAGAAGGCGGACGCCGACACGGTTGAAGCGATCCTGGAGGCGCTTGGCATCGAGGCCCACCGCACGACCTTCGCGGGCCTCTTCCAGGGGCACTATCTCGACGTGGCCAAGGCCGTGTCGGAGGCTGCCTCTCTCGCCGGCATCAGCGGCAGCCTGCCTGATCCCGTCGCCCGTGCAGTGACCGCAGCGGGAGGCAAGCGCGCCGGCATGATCGACCTGGCCAAGCAGTCCCGCGCCGCTCTGTTCGACGCTCTCGCGGAAGGTCGGTCCGAGGGCGAGGGCGCAGAGGCGCTGGCGGCCCGCATTGCCCAGTACGTCGAGGCCGGTCCTTGGGGCAGTGTCGAGACGCGGGCACGTACGATCGCCCGCACCGAGACCAAGTACGCCCAGAACGTGTCGACCATCGAGCGAGCCAAGGCCGCCAACGTCGACCAGTTCATCGTGCATGACGGCCGGCTTGGACCCGGCCGGTCACTGCCCGACCACATCGCCCGTGACGGCTCGATAGTCTCTGCCGCCCAGGCCGATCAGATGGCGGCCGACGAGCACCCCAACGGCACCCTTAGCTTTTCACCCTACTTCGGCGAGGACTGACCCATGAAGACCGAAACCAAGAGCCTCCTCGTGGAGAAAATGGACGACGCCGGGCACGGCCTCGCTCGCCTCGCCACCCTGTCGGAGGTGGACCACGACGGCGACACCTACGAGCCGGGCGCCTTCGCCTGGAAGGATGGTGGCGGACAGTGGGTGCCGATGCTTCCCGCCCATGACCGGCGGGCCATGCCGTTCGGCAAGAGCCGCGTTTATGAGGAAGGCGGTGTCGCGTTTGCCGAGCTGCACCTCAACCTCGAAACGTCAGCGGGCAAGGAGTGGCAGTCGGCCCTAAAGTTCGACCTCGCGACCGGCAAGCCGGCGCAGGAATGGTCCTACGGTTTCGGGGTCGTCGACGCCATCTACGAGCAGCGGGGCGACGACCGCGTCCGCCGGCTCAAAAAGCTCGACGTTCACGAGGTCTCGCCTGTGATCCGCGGCGCCGGCATTGGCACTGCGACGCTGTCGATGAAGTCCCGCGGCACCTTCGCCGAGCAGATCGAGGCGGTGCTCGAGGAGTTCGATGACATCGTCGAGCGGGCTGGCGGCGTGGCCGCGCTCCGCAGCGCCGATGGTCGCGGCATGAGCAAGGCCCGGCTCGACCAGCTCTTCCAGGTTAAGGCGCGGATCGACACTCTCCTCCAGGCCGATACCGCAGCCGGCGACCCCGTGGCAGAGGCGCTTGCCGCCGACTTCATCGCCAGCGCCGCCCGCCGCAGGGTAGTCAGGTGATCGAGCAATCCCGCACGTTTGCGGGTTTGCTTTCAGTTCCGCGAAAAGTGGTGCGGCTGGCCGATGGAGAAGGAGCCGGAAAGGCCCGCCGCACCGGTGGTTTGCCGGGGGTTGAACCCGTCGTCGGAACTCAGTTCCGCCAAAGTTTTGCCGGTCAGTCCGTCAGAGGGGTGTCGCGGCCGCCTCGTCGTGCTGTCGAGAGTGCCGCTCGACAGGGCCTTTGACGGTCCTCGACACCGGCTTGACGAACGCCGCCGCGCTGGCGAGAGTTCGGGGGCGGCGCGTTCGGCGGAGGGCACTTTCGTGCCAGAACCCGGCGTGAACGCCAGTTCCCGCCAACTCCCGCGAAATCCCGCCCTATCCCGTTGAGACGCCGCGTGTTTCCACCTCTCCCCGCCTCATCCCGGATAATCCCGCCTAATGCTAATACCGGGCGTCAAACAACACTGAGAACTCGGCGCGTCCCGAAAGGCGATTCAACTGCCAAGTGAAATGATCTAGATCGCGCCGCCCTCGCCGGCGCCGCTGCTTGGCCTGCAGGCCACCCTCTCGCCGAACCGGTCCCCTGCGAGCCCCGGAGCTTCTGTCGTCGCCATCGCTTGTCGGCGCCGCCACGCGTCCATTCGGCCAGAGGCGTGCCCGCACTTCATGAAACTGTCGTGACGGTCATTGCCCCTTCGGGATCAGGCGGAAATCCGGCAGCTCGCGCAGCATCATTTCCGGTCCGGCCGGCGCGTAGACGACGAAGAGCTGCATCGGCCCCGCCCCGGTATTGCGCGTCGAATGGAACCGGCTCTCCGGAACGAAGATCGTGCATCCGGCGCTGACCTTCTGCGTCACCGGCTCGCCCAGCGCGGTCTCGACCATCTGTTCGCCCTCGCCCGAGATCACGAAGATGATCTCCTCGGCGCCGGGATGGTTGTGCCGGCTGTGGCCCTGGCCCGGGGGCAGGTCCACCACCCCGCCGGAAAAGCGCGTGGCTCCGTTCACCTCCGGGCCGACCGTCAGCGACAGCCGGCCCCAGTCGAAGCCGAAGGCCTCGACGTCGCGTGCATAGATGAAGAACTCTTCGGTCATGCCAACCTCCCTCCTTCTGGCATCCGCCGGCCGCCGCGGCGTCCGCCGGAAATGGGGTGGAGGGGAAGGACGGCCGCACCCCTCAACACGGTGCGCCCTCCCCCTCCTCGGCCTCGTCCGTCACTGCACCGGCCACACCCTCATGCTGCCGGGCGGCGAACAAGGTCGATTTCACGCCTCCGCTTGCTGCGGCTGGCGAACGACGTTCTTGAACGATTGCACCTGCTGGCGGATGGCGATCTCCACCGGCAGTCGCTCCATCGAACTGGCGCCGTAAAATCCGTTGCAGCCCGGAACGCGCTGCAGCACGAAGCGCGCGTCATCGGGCATGGCGATCGGCCCGCCATGGCACAGCACGATCACATCGTCGCGCACGGCCCGGGCCGCGGTGGCGATCGCTGTGATCTCGTCGCAGCATTGCTCCAGAGTCTTGGCCGCCTTCGCCCCGATGGCGCCGCCCGTGGTCACGCCCATATGCGCGACGACGATGTCCGCGCCCGCGGCGGTCATCGCTGCCGCTTCCGAGGGATTGAACACATAGGGCGTCGTCAGCAGGTCCTGCCGATGGGCCTCCGCGATCATGTCCACTTCGAGCCCGTAGCCCATGCCGGTCTCTTCGAAGCTCTGCCGCATGGTGCCGTCGAACAGCCCGATGGTCGGGAAGTTCTGCACCCCCGAGAACCCCATTGCCTTCAGCTCCGCAAGGAACTGCGGCATCAGGACGAACGGATCCGTGCCGTTGACGCCCGCCAGCACCGGCGTGTGCCGTACCACCGGCAGCACCTCGCGCGCCATGTCCCGGACGATCTCGTTGGCGTTGCCATAGGCGAGCAGCCCCGCCGCCGAACCGCGTCCGGCCATGCGGTAGCGCCCCGAATTGTAGATGATGATCAGGTCGATCCCGCCCGCCTCCTCGGCCTTGGCGGAAATCCCCGTGCCGGCCCCGCCCCCGACGATGGGCTGGCCGCTGGCGATCATCTTGCGGAACCTGGCGAGAATGTCGACGCGCGGGATGGCAGCCATGTCTACTCCTGAAAGGCCAGTTCGAGATAGGCTTCGGCCGCGGCAGCGGCGAAGGCCGGATCGTTGATGTGGCAGGGGAGGCGGCGCACCTGCCGGTTGCCGCCGGGCTGCAGCGCCGCTTCCAGCGCGTCGAACAGGGCGGCATCCGCCCAGGGATCGAAGAACAGTTGCCCCTCCGCGTCGAGCGCGGACACGCCGTGCAGCGGCAGCAGCACCGTCACCGGCCCGCGGGCCTGAGAGAGCTTGTCGCCGATCCAGCTGCCGATCGCCCGGCACTCCTCGGGCGTGGTGCGCATCAGGGTGACATTGGGGTTGTGCCGGTACAGCAGACGCTCCCGGAACTGTTCCGGCACCGTCTCCGGCGCCCAGAAATTGACCATGTCGCAGGCCCCGACCGAGCCGACATAGGGGATGGCGTGCCGCGCGACGCAGTCGAGCCGCTCCGGCCCCGCCGACAGCACTCCGCCCACCAACAGGTCGCAAACTTCCGTCGTGGTGATGTCGATCAGCCCGCTCAGCAGTCCCGCATCGACCAGCGCCTCCATGGTGCGCCCGCCGGTGCCGGTCGCGTGGAACACCACGGGCTCCACTCCCGCGCCGAGCCGGGCGGCGGTCTCCGTCACGGCCGGCGTCGTGACGCCGAACATTGTCAGCCCAACGGCCGGTCGCGCGCCTGCGATGCGAGGCGGCTCCGCAGCCATGGCGGTGATGGCGTTCGCGGCATGGGCGAGCACGACCCGGCTGATGCGGTTCAGTCCGGCGAGGTCGGTGATCGCCGGCATCATCACGATGTCGGAGACCCCGACATAGGGCGAGACATCGCCCGAGGCGAGCGTCGAGACCATGAGCTTCGGCACCCCGATCGGCAAACGCCGCATGCCGGCCGTCACCATGGCCGTGCCGCCGCCGCCGCCGATGCCGATGATCCCCGCTATATCGCTCCGGCCCACGATCCAGTCCGCGAACGCTGCCGCCATCCCCGCGACGGCTGCCCCGCGATCGGACTCTTCAAGCAGCCCGGTCGGGCCGTAGGCAGCGATCTCGGCGGCGGTGATGTCGACGGGTATCCGCGCCCCACGCGTACCGATGTCGACGAGCAAGGGCACGCCACCGCGCTCGCGGATGCGCGCGGCAACGTAGGCCAGCTCCTCGCCTTTGGTGTCGGCGGTGCCGACCACGTAGATGCGCTGCATCCTGCTCCCTGGCATCTTTTTGGCGCGCGGTGCTTTGCGTGGCCCGCCGCCGATGCTCTGTTGCTGCAAATATAAGCAGAGCCCTGCTGCCGTTGCAAAACATTTTGAGATGTGCGTATCATTTCGGAATGGATGTCTCAAAAACCGCTGATCAGGTGCTGGAACGCGATGGCGCGACCGCCGGCGGCAAGCCGCGGGGGGCGCGTGCGCGCACTCGTCGCCTCATGCTGGAGACGGCGATCGGGCTTATGCAGGCCGGCGAGACGCCATCGGTCAGCGATGTCGCCGAGGCGGCGGGCGTGTCGCGCGCCACGGCCTATCGCTACTTCCCCAGCCAGTCGGATCTCGTGATGGCCGTCGTCGATGCGGCCCTCGGGCCGATCCTCGACTGGCGGTCGGACGATACCGATGCCGAGGCCCGCGTGCTCGATCTGGTGGATCGCTCCATGCCGCGCATCCACGAGTTCGAGGCGACCTTCAAGGCCGGGCTCAAGCTGACGCTCGAGCAGTGGGCGCAGCGCCGCGCCGGCACGCTGGGCGACGAGCCACCCTTCAAGCGCGGCCATCGCGTCAAGCTGCTGCAATCGGCCATTGCGCCCCTGCGCAGCCGGTTGCCCGAGCCGCAGTTTCAACGTCTGGCGCAGGCCCTGTCGCTGGTCTACGGTCTCGAAGTGCTGCTGGTGCTCAAGGACCTGTGGGGCCTCGAGTTCGAACAGACGCGTGAAGTGGCGATCTGGACGGCCCGGTCACTGGTCCGCGCCGCGGTCAGCGAGGCCGCAGAGCCTGTAGCCTGAAGTATTCGCAGGTACTTCTGCTAAAATGCTAGCATGTTAGCTTGACGAAGCCGCAGAAACCGTGAATCTGTATCTGACGCACGTTGATCAGGAGGAGGTCAGGTGTGCGACGGGCGCTTGGAGGAGCGCCAGGTGGCAGGGGGAAGGCTGAGGGGCCGTCCGACCACCACCACAGAGGGAGGGGATATCCCGAACGTCGTCGCCTGACGGCCGCCATCCCGGTTCTTTTCGAGCCGGGGCGCGATCGCTGCTGAGCATGCCCCACATTCGGAGGAGGGGCTCACGGCCGGTATTTTCCGGCTGTCCGGCGCTATAGGGAGGGACCACATGCGCAAAGTGACGAAGGGCATACTTGCCGGCATCGGTGTGATGCTGGCATCGAGCACCAGCGTGCTCGCACAGGAACTGACGATCCTGTGGGCCGAATGGGATCCGGCCAACTATCTGCAGGAACTGGTCAACGAATATCAGGCCGAGACCGGCGTCGCCGTCACGGTCGAAACCGTGCCGTGGCCGGACTTCCAGACCAAGGCCTTCACCGAGTTCAACGCCCGCGGCTCCGCCTACGATCTGGTGGTCGGTGACAGCCAGTGGCTCGGTGCCGGCTCGTCCAATGGCCACTACGTCAATCTGACCGACTTCATCAACGCCAACAACCTCACCGAGGTCATGGCGCCGGCCACCATGCAGTACTACTCCGAATATCCCGGTGGCTCGGGCACCTACTGGTCCGTCCCGCTCGAGGGTGATGCTCTCGGCTGGGCCTACCGCAAGGACTGGTTCGAGGACCCGGCCGAAATGGCCGCCTTCAAGGAGCGCTACGGCTACGATCTCGGCGTGCCGCAGGACTTCAAGCAGCTCATCGACATCGCCGAATTCTTCCACCGTCCGGAAGAGAACCGCTACGGCGCCGCCATCTACACCCAGAACCAGGGCGACGCGATCGTCATGGGCGTGGAGAACTCGGTGTTCGCCTATGGTGGCTCCTTCGGCAACTACGAGACCTTCCAGGTCACGGGCCTGCTGAACTCGCCCGAATCCGTCGAGGCTCTCGAAGACTATCGCAAGCTCTTCACCTTCAACCCGCCGGGCTGGGGCAATGCGTTCTTTGCCGAAGTCAACACCGCCATGGCCCAGGGCCAGGTGGCGATGGGCATGAACTTCTTCGCCTTCTTCCCCTCGCTCGTGAACGAGGCGACCAACCCCCATGCCGCCAACATGGGCTTCTTCGCCAACCCGCCGGGCCCGCGCGGCGACGACTTCGCGGCGCTCGGTGGCCAGGGTATCTCGGTCGTCTCCTACAGCGAGAACCAGGAAGAGGCGATGAAATTCCTCGAATGGTTCATCAAGGAAGAGACGCAGGACCGCTGGGCCGAACTCGGCGGCTACACGGCGCATGCCGCCATCCTCGAGTCCGAGAAGTTCCGCAACGCCACCCCGTTCAACGAGGCGTTCTTCCAGACCATGTTCAAGGTCCGCGACTTCTGGGCCCTGCCTGAATATGCCGAGCTCCTGACCGAGGCGGCCGATGCCTTCTACCCCTATGTGGTGGATGGCCAGGGCACCGCTCAGGAAACCCTCGACGCCCTCGCGGCGACCTGGGTCGATACCCTGACCTCCGCCGGCTACCCGGCCGAGTAACCAGAGTCCGGCTTCGGGGAGGCGCAGCCGCGTCTCCCCGGACCGCTTTACAGGACGGGGGACTGGGCCTTGAACAAGATGATGTCGACGCTCGATCCGTCATCGCGCGCCGCAACGCGAGGATGGAGCGACCTGACCATCCGCAACCTGTTCATTATTCCGACGGTTGCATTTTTGATCATTTTCAACGTGTTCCCGCTGCTCTACTCGCTCGGGTTCTCGTTCACCGATTTTCGGGCGTCGCGCGATCAGCCGATCAACTTCGTCGGCCTGAAGAACTATGTCGACGTGCTCGCCGATCCGGTGATCTGGCGCACCTTCTCGACGACGCTGTGGTACGTCATCGTTTCGGTGACCGGCCAGTTCATCGTCGGCTTCGGGCTCGCCTTGCTGCTCAACCGGCCCATTCCGTTCAAGGGCCTGCTGACCACGCTGCTCATGCTGCCCATGATGCTGTCGCCGGTCGTGGTCGGGCTGTTCTGGAAGCTGATCTACGATCCGAGCTGGGGCATCCTCAACTACGCGCTCGGCCTCGGCAAGATCGCCTGGCTGACCGACGCCAACCTTGCCCTCTACGCCGTCGCCATCACCGATATCTGGATGTGGTCGCCCTTCGTAATGCTGCTCTCGCTCGCCGGCCTTTCGGCCGTGCCCAAGCACCTTTACGAGGCCGCCACCATCGATCGCGCCGGCAAGCTCTACACCTTCTTCCGCATCACCCTGCCGCTGGTCGCGCCCATCCTCATGATCGCGGTGATCTTCCGCACCATGGAGGCCTTCAAGACCTTCGACATCGCCTTCGTGATGACCGGGCAGCCCGCCGCCGAGCTCATCTCCTCGCGGCTCTACAAGATGGCGTTCCAGCAATGGCAGACCGGCCCGTCCTCGGCGCTGGCCTACATCATCCTGATCATGGTGCTGTGCATCACCAACATCTACGTCAAGTACCTCAACAAGGCCAAGGAGCGGTAGAATGGCTGTCGTTTCCACCCGCGCCGGCCGCCTCGGCAACCGCATCGCCATCGCGGCGGTCATCGTCGTGACGCTGATCTTCTTGTCGCCGATCTACTGGATCACGGCCACGGCCTTCAAGCCGCTGGTGCTCGCCACCTCGGTGCCGCCTACCGTGCTGTTCGAGCCGCAGATCACGCCCTTCGTCAAGCTCTTCACCCGGCGCGCGCAGCTGACCGCGCCAGTGACGCCCGAAGTCTACGAGGCCGCCCCCTGGTGGGAGCGGCTGATCCTCGACGGCGGCGAGCGGCTCTCCCGCGACGGCTTGGGCGAAGTGCAGTGGTCGGCCTATCCCAACCGCTTCCTCAACTCGCTGATCATCGCGGTCACCTCGACGCTGCTCGCGGTCTCCATGGGCACCATCACCGCCTATGGCTTCTCCCGCTTCCGAATAAAGGGCGAGTCCGACCTGCTCTTTTTCATCCTCTCCACCCGCATGTTGCCGCCGGTGGTCGTCGCCATCCCCATGTTCCTGATGTATCGGGCGGTGGGGCTCAACGACACCCATTTGGGCCTCATCATCCTCTACACCGCGTTCAACGTCAGCTTCGCGGTCTGGCTGATGAAGGGCTTCATCGACGAGATCCCGAAAGAGTACGAGGAAGCCGCTCTGGTCGACGGCTATACCCGCATGCAGGCCTTCTTCAAGATCGTCCTGCCCGAGGCCGCCACCGGCATCGCCGCCACCGCCGTGTTCTGCTTCATCACGGCCTGGAACGAGTACGCCTTCGCGCTCATCCTCACCAATCGCCGGGCGCAGACCGCGCCGCCCTTCATTCCCAGCCAGGTCGGTACCGGCCTGCAGGACTGGACGGTGATTGCCGCGGGCACCGTGTTGTTCCTGCTGCCGGTCGCCATCTTCACCTTCCTGCTCCGCAAGCACCTCTTGCGCGGCATGAGCTTCGGAGCGATCCGGAAATGACCACCATCGACAAGCAGTCCGATCCCGCCGGCTACGAGAAGCAGCAGCGCTTCCGCCGCCTCAATGCCCGCGTCATCGAGCCGGTCTCGATGCTCACCATGCTGGTGGGGATCTTCTTTCTCTGCCAGCCCTGGGTCGCCGTGCTGCACGAATACTCGGTGCTCGTCATGCTGATCGGCCTCATCGCCTTCAACGTCGCCGTGCACATCCCGCCGCCGGAGGGCCCGCATGTCGACGAGGACGACACCGGCCCGGTCTCCATCTCCGCTGCCGTGAAGGGAGAAGGCCGTGGCTGAGATCGAACTGCGCCATATCGACAAGCATTTCGGCCCCGTGCACGTCATCCGCGACGTCAACCTCACGGTGAAGGACAAGGAATTCGTCGTCTTCCTCGGCCCCTCGGGCTGCGGCAAGACCACGACGCTGCGCGCCATCGCCGGCCTCGAGGAAATCGACTCGGGCGACATCCTGCTCGACGGCAAGCCGATCCAGAACCTCAATGCCGCCGACCGCGACATTGCCTTCGTGTTCCAGAACTACGCGCTCTATCCGCACTTCACCGTCTACGAGAACCTCGCCTTCCCGCTGCGCGCCGTGCGCATGCCGGCCAGCGAGATCGACGAAGTGGTGCGCTCGGTCGGCCGCTCGCTCGGCATCACGCATCTGCTCAAGCTCCGCCCGTCTGCGCTCTCGGGCGGCGACATGCAGCGCGTCGCCATCGGCCGGGCGCTGGTCCGGCGCCCCCGCGCCATCCTGCTCGACGAGCCCATCGGTTCGCTCGATGCCAAGCTGCGCGAGCAGATGCGCGTCGAGCTGAAGCGGCTGCATCTCGAGAACGGCTCCACCTCCATCTACGTCACCCACGACCAGGTGGAGGCGATGTCGCTCGCCGATCGCATCGTGGTGATGAACGAGGGCATCCTGCAGCAGGTCGGCACGCCCACCGAGGTCTATCTCTATCCGGCCAATCTGTTCGTCGCCCAGTTCATCGGCTCGCCGGTCATGAACATCGCCGCAACCAAACTGGCCGAGGAGTCGGGCAAGGCCCGCATCCAGGTCGATGCCGCGAGCTTCGAGCTGCCGCACCAGGTGCTGGCCATGCTCGACGGCAAGGGCGCGGGCAAGGAGCTGTCGCTCGGCGTCCGTCCTGAAGGCGTCATCGTCAGCCGCGATCAGCGGGCGGGCTACGAGCCCGTGGAGGCGCATGTCATCCAGCCCTTCGGCGGCTACGACATCATCGACCTCAAGGTCGGCGATACGGTGCTGCGCGCCCGCACCACCTCCGGCTTCGTCGAGCGGCCCGGCACCCGCGTCTGGGCCCGCATCGATCCGGCCCACGCACATTTCTTCGACACCCGCTCGGGCGCTTCGCTCGGCATCCGGCTAGGCGAGTGACATGGCCCGCATCCGTTTGAACGACATTACCAAGCGCTTCGCGCAGAAATCGGCCGTCGAGGGCCTGACCATCGACGTCGCCGATGGCGAGTTCTTCGTGCTGCTGGGGCCCACCGGCGCCGGCAAGACCACGACGCTGCGCATGATCGCCGGGCTGGAAAAGCCGACCTCCGGACAGATCCTCATCGGCGACGACGATGTCGGCGGCTGGGGCCCGGCGGAACGCGACGTGGCGCTGGTGCTCCAGCAATACTCGCTCTATCCGCGGCTCACCGTCCGCGACAATCTCGCCTTCCCGCTGCGCTCGCGCGTCCGCAACCTGTCGCAGGACGCCATCGACAAGCGCATCGACTATGCCGCCAAGACCCTGCGCATCGGGCATCTCCTCGAGCGCAAGACCGACCGGCTGTCCGGCGGCGAGATGCAGCGCGTCTCCATCGGCCGCGCCATCGTGCGCGAGCCGCGCGTCTTCCTGATGGACGAGCCGCTCTCCGCCCTCGATGCCAAGCTGCGCGAGTCCCTCCGCTCCGAGCTCAAGGACCTGCAGATGCGGCTCGGCGCCACCTTCATCTTCGTCACGCACGATCAGGTGGAGGCCATGACGATGGGCGATCGCATCGGCATCCTCAACCATGGCCGGCTGGTGCAGGTCGGCACCCCGAACGAGGTCTACCACCGCCCGCGCAACACCTTCGTTGCAAGCTTTGTCGGCTCTCCCGCCATCAACCTGCTGCCCGGCCGCATCGAAGGTGAGCGGGCCATCGTCATGCCCGAGACTTTCGAGCTGCCCGTCAGCGGTGCCGGCACCGTCGGTCCGGTGACCTTCGGCATCCGCCCCGAGGACGTCACGGTGGAAAGCGGTGCGCCCGTCGAGGCACGCATCCACGACATCGAGAACCACGGCATCGAAAAGATCGTGACGCTGCGCGTGGGCGACAATCTGCTGCGCGCCGCCGTCTCGGCCCGCATCGAGGTGAAGGTCGAGGAGGCAGTACGCTTCGGCTGGAAGCCGGACAAGGTCATGCTGTTCGACGACAAGACCGGCGTGAACCTGCGCCTCGCGGCGGCTTGAAATGGAACGCCGGTGACGCCGGGATCCTCCCCTGCGAAGCGGGGGAGGGGCTTCGAACCGGCCGAAGGCAAAGTCGCTCCTGTGGAGCGACTTTAGGTGAGAAGGCCTTGAGAGCTACGCTCGAATGGCCCGGCCGAAGCTGGTGGGGGGCGTTCGGGCGAGTGAGACAACGACCAACCGACCCTCAGGGAGGAGGGGGACCATGGCTGAACACGGCAACAACTACCCGAAACTCCACAACGCCACCTGGCCGGGTGTCGTCGGCAAGGGCGCTCCGGATTCCGAGCCGATCATTGCGCTCGATACCCTCCTCACCCTCACCGCCAATGCCGAATATGAGGGGCAGAAGTTCGACGGCGTCGATCTCTGGCTCGCCGACCCGCACATCTCGATCGACTCCACCAGGGATGACATCAAGCGCGTTGCCGACCACATCGCGAGCTTCGGCCTCAAGGTCGGCTCCTTCGTCGCCCCCATCTGGGGCGGGGCCGGCGGCGGCTCGGCCATGGGCGACGCCGAGGAGGTCAAGCGCTTCCTCACCCAGGTCGAAAAGGCCTGCCGCATCGGCCAGTGGATGCGCGAAATCGGCATCCGACCCACCGGCGGCGTCCGCGTCGACTCGTCCACCGGCGTCGAAGCCTGGGACGCCGATCCCGTGGGCAACACGAAAAAGATCGCCGACACCTTCCGCGAAGCCGGCCGCATCGCCCAGCATTTTGGCGAGGTGATCGTCGCCGAAGGCGAGATCTGCTGGGGCGGCATGCATTCCTGGCGCGAGAACGTGAAGCTGCTGGAGATGGTCAACATGCCCGGCGTCGTCGGCTACCAGGCCGACATGGCGCACTCCATGCTCTTCGTTCTCGGCGCCAATGCCGAAAAGGACCGCATCCTCCCCGCCGATTTCGACTGGGCCGACAAGGATGCGCTCGATGCCGCCTATCGCAAGGTCGCCGACCCGCTGCGGCCCTGGACGCTCGATTTCCACGTCGCCCAGAACGATGGCACCACGTTCGGCAGTGGCGACCACGAAAAGACCGGCCGCCACTGCCGCATCGACGATCCCAATGGCCGCCTCGATGTCGTGAAGCACGCCGGCTACTGGCTGCGCGACGACCAGGGCGAGTTGACCAAGCGCATGCGCCACATCTGCTGGGATGGCTGCATGTTCCCAAACGCGGTGATGGAAGACCAGGAGACCTGGAACAAGATCCTCGGCGCCATGGTCAAGGTCCGCGACGCCCACGGCTGGAAGGAATAGCGGTGCTCGGGTGTACCACCAGCTGGCAACACCCCCGACGTGTCATCCCCGCGAAAGCGGGGACCCAACTCAAAACCTGCTGTGGCGACTAGGTGGATCCCTGCCTGCGAGAGGGATGACAGCGACCAAGGCGGAACTAAGGGGAATAGAAAAATGTCCAAGCACCTCAATATCGGCATGGTTGGCTATGGCTTCATGGCCCGCGCCCATTCCAACGCCTGGGCCAACGTCGCCCACTTCTTCGATACCGGCTACCGCCCCGTCCTCAAGGCCGCGGCCGCCCGCAATGAGAGCAAGCTCCGCCGCTTCGCCGACCAGTGGGGCTACGAGAGCGTCGAATCCGACTGGCGCCGGCTGATCGAGCGCAAGGATATCGACGCCATCGATATCTGCGTGCCCAACGATCTCCACGCCGAGATCGCCATCGCCGCCGCAAACGCCGGCAAGATGGTGCTGACCGAAAAGCCGCTCGCCCGCACCGCCGCCGAGGGCCAGCCCATGGTCGATGCCGTCGAAAAGGCCGGCGTCCCCAACATGGTCTGGTACAATTACCGCCGCGTCCCGGCGGTCACCCTGATCAAGCACATGGTCGACGAAGGCCGGCTCGGAAAGATCTTCCACTACCGCGCCAAGTTCCTGCAGGATTGGACCATCTCGCCCGACGTGCCGCAGGGCGGCGCCGCCACCTGGCGCCTCGATGTCGAAGCCGCCGGCTCCGGCGTCACCGGCGACCTCCTCGCACACTGCCTCGACACCGCAACCTGGATCAATGGCGGCATCACCGCGCTCACCGCGATGACCGAGACCTTCATCAAGGAGCGCACCCACGCCGAAACCGGCCAGAAGCAGGCCGTCGGCATCGACGATGCGGCCGCCGTCCTCACCCGCTTCGCCAACGGCTCACTCGGCACCTTCGAGTCGACCCGCTATGCCCGCGGTCACAAGGCCGGCTACACGCTCGAGATCAACGGCGAAAAGGGCTCGCTCGCCTGGGACCTGCACGACCTCAACCGCGTGCAGTATTTCGACCACGGCGTCGCCGGCGCCCAGCGCGGCTGGACCAACATCCTCGTTACCGACGGCGACCACCCGTACCTCGGCAAATGGTGGGTCCCCGGCCTCATCATTGGCTACGAGCACTCTTTCACCCATCAGGCCGCCGACTTCCTCGATGGCCTCAGGCACCACACGCCAACCTCGCCGACCTTCCGCGAGGCGCTCGAAACCAACAAGCTCTGCGACGCCATCATCGCCTCCGGTAAATCCGGCAGCTGGGTCAACCTCTAGCCGCCCGCCCCTCTTGATCCTCCCCTGCGCAGCGGGGGAGGGGGACCGGCGAAGCCGGTGGAGGGGGCAGCCACGCGCGCCTGACAAGGAGAATCCATGAAACTCGGCTTCAACCTCCTGCTCTGGACCACCCACGTCACCGAGGCGCATTGGCCCATCCTCGAGCAGCTGAAGGCCACCGGCTACGACGGCGTCGAAATCCCCATGTTCGAGGGAACGCCCGACCATTACGAAAAGCTCGGGCGTCGCCTCCGCGAACTCGGCCTCGGCGCCTCCGGCATCGGCGTGATGCCGGGTGGCGGCAAGTCCGCCGTCTCGCCCGAGCTGCTCGAGCGCGCCGCCGCGCGCAGCCATATCGACTGGCTGGTCGATTGCACCGCGGCGTTGGGCGGCACGCTCGCGGCCGGCCCCTTCCACCAGCCGCTCGGCGAGTTCACCGGCCGCGGTCCGACCGAGGCCGAGTTCAGCCGCGTGGTCGAAGTGCACAAGGCGGCCGCGCAATATGCCGCGCGGCAGGGCGTGGCGCTCTCGGTCGAGCCGCTCAACCGCTTCGAGTGCTATTTCCTCAACAGCGCCGCCCAGGCCGCAGCGCTCGTCCGCGCCGTCGACGAGCCGAACTACGGCTATCTCTACGACACCTTCCACTTCAACATCGAGGAAGACTCGCTCGTCGACGTGATCCCCGCGACCATCGCAGAGATCAACCACGTCCACATCTCGGAGAACAATCGCGGCGTCCCCGGCGCCGGCCACATCGACTTCCCGTCGGTGTTCTCGGCGCTGAAGGCCGCCGGCTACGACGGCTGGATGACCATCGAAGCCTTCGGCTCCGCCCTCCCCGACCTCGCCGCCGCCACCAAGATCTGGCGCCCCCTCTTCGCCCGCGAGGAAGACGTCTACGAGAAGGGCTACAAACTGATGCGCGAGGGCTGGGACAGGGCCTAGGTCGTTTCACGTTTGGACTGACGCACCGCCTTTGCAGTCGTCTCCCTCCCCCTTCGCGGGGAGGGATCAAGGGTGGGGGGCGGAGAGCCACCGTCAAAGCCCTTGATTCACCGGCTCCCGTCACCCCACCCCGGCCCTCCCCGTCGAAGGGGAGGGAGGTCGACTGAGAACTCGGCGCCTCCGGAAAAGAGATTCAACTGCCAAGTGAAAGGCCCTAGCTCTGCGGATAGAGCTGCGGAAACAGCTGCTCCAAAGTGTCGACCGGAAAGCGCAGCGAGACCTTGCCCTTTGGCGTGTCCGAAGCCAGTAGCCCCAGTTCCGTCAGCTCGGCCAGGATGCGCCGGGCCGACCGCTCGGGCAGCCCGGTGATGCGGCCGATTTCCCCGCGTTCGAACGCGCCGCGGATCAGCGCCTCGTCGAGCAGCCGCGCCGCCTCCGGCTTCAGCGTCGGGTGCCGCTCGACATAACGGCGCAGCCGCCGCGACAGCCCATCAAGCTCGAACATCTCGCTCATGAAGCGCACCTGGTCGAGGCAGACCCTCAGGAACCACAGCACGAACTCCTGTAGCGCCCGTTCGGACAGGTTGCCCCGTCCATCCCGGTCGCCCTGTCGCGGCATGTCGGCATGGTCCATCATGCGCTTGTAGTCGCCGCGGCTGTCGATCCCGCGCGCCAGCCCGCGCGAAACCGACCACAGCCCATGCGCCCCGATGCCGGCATAGCCTGCCATGGCGTGGCTCATCAGCCGGCTGACCCGCCCATTTCCATCGGGGAACGGATGGATGTAGTTGAAGCGGTGATGCGCTGAGGCGATCGCCATGATCCGGGCCGCCTTGCCCATCTGGTCCAGCCTGAAGCGGTCGGCGAAATGACGCATGAAGTCCGGCACCCGCTCGCTCGCGGGCGGCACGTGGCGCCCCACCGCAACATCCTGCGCCTGCGCGTCGCGCCACTCTCCAGGCGCCATCCGAAACGCCCGCTCACCCGTGCCGATGGTCAGCATCTCGTCCGGGGCATCGCGATAGAACTCGCGGTGCGTCCAGCGGATGAACCCCGCTTCCCACGGTGGGGGCAGGGTTCCGCTGTCCAGCATGGCGTCGATTTCGGCCTGCACGCGGACATGCGCCGCAGCTTCGATCTGCAGGCTCCGCCGCCCCTCATGCGCGTCGAACTCGCCGGCGAGCGCCCGCTCGATGTCGCGCGGCCGCGTGTCGTGCCCCTCGATCAGATTGCTGTAGTAGCAGTTCATGATCCGCACCAGATCTGCAAGGTTTGCCGCCGTGCGCGGATGCAGGGCGCGCCCCAGCGTCGCCGCGGCAGCCGACAGTTCGGCGATCACATCGGCGATCGCCCCTGTCGGGTCCTCCAGCCGAGCTGGCTCAATCCGCGTGACACTCTCGTCCATCTGGCCGATCTTCAGTCGCTTGGTCGACAGTCCAATACGCTGAAAAGCGTTCTATTTCCACTGCAACAGCGGAGCGTCTGGCGACCTCTTGGCCGATCTTCTGGCCGATCTTACCGCGCCCGGCCCTTCTCCATGTCCGGCAGAAAGATCGTCAGCAGTCCCGCAAAGGGCAGGAACGAGCAGAGCCAGAACACGTATTCGATGCTCGTCGCCTCGGCCACCGCACCGAGTGCCGCGGCCGCAATGCCGCCCGCCCCGAACGCGAAGCCGAAGAATATCCCCGCCACCAGCCCCACCCGGCCCGGCAGCAATTCCTGCGCGAACACCACGATCGCCGAGAACGCCGACGAAAAGATCAGCCCGATGATCACGCTCAAAATCACCGTCCAGGTGAAGTCGGCATAGGGCAGGGCCAGCGTGAACGGCAGCACCCCGAGGATCGAGAACCAGATCACGAACTTGGCCCCGAATCGGTCGTTCAGCGGCCCGCCCAGCAGCACGCCCAGCGCCGCCGCACCCAGATGCACGAACAGCAGGATCTGGCTGTCCTGCACGCCCACGCCGAACCGCTCGATCAGGTAGAAGGTGTAGTAATTGCCGATCCCCGCCATATAGGCGTTCTTGGTCAGCGTCAGCACGGTCAGCACCACCAGCGCGGTGATCGTCGTCTGCTTGTCGAACAGCAGCGCCTTGCTCACCGGCGGGCGTGTCGAAGCCGCCAGCAGGTGCGCCGCATACCACACGCCCACCCGCCACAGGATGAAGATGCCCACCAGCGAGCCGATGGCGAAGAGACTCACGCTCCACTGCCCGTTGCCCAGGACAATGAACGCGGCCAGCAGCGGTCCGACGGCCGAGCCCGCATTGCCGCCCACCTGGAACATCGATTGCGCCAGCCCGTGCCGTCCGCCCGAGGCAAGCCGCGCCACCCGCGAGCTTTCGGGATGGAAGATCGCCGAGCCCAGCCCCACCAGCGCCGAGCCCACCAGCAGCATCCAGTAGCTCGACGAGAAACCGAGCACGATCAGCCCCACGAGGCTCGAGCCCATGCCGATCGGCAGCGAATAGGGCAGGGGTCGCTTGTCGGTATAGATGCCGATCGCCGGCTGCAGCAGCGACGCCGTCACCTGGAAGGTGAAGGTCAACAGCCCGATCTGCACATAGTCGAGGCTGTAGTTCTCCTTCAGCAGCGGATAGATCGCCATCAGCATCGACTGCATGATGTCGTTGATCAGGTGACACACCGACACTGCGATGATGATCGACAGGGTAGTCTGGCTGCGGCCGCCCACGGGCGCCGCCACTGCAGCAACAGTCACTTGGAAAATCCGGCTATCAGGCGGGGAGCTCTCGTCGAGCCCGTAAACAACGCCTCCAACACTAACATGTCAGTTCGCGACTGTCCCGGCGAAACTGTGCGTACGCGCACGGTCTGAGCGCAATTTGTGCACGGTGGTGCCTGCCGCCCACACCCCCTTGCATCCACCGATATGGTGTGTTAGTAAACTACTACACTACGAAGGCATCACGCATGAGCCAGTTCAACGATAGCCAGCCGATCTTCGTGCAGATCGGGGAAAGGATTGCCGAGATGATCCTCACAGGCGCCGCCCGCGAGGGCGAGCCGCTCCCCTCCGTGCGCCAGATTTCCGCCGATCTCTCGGTCAACCCGCTCACCGTCACCCGCGCCTACCAGTCGCTGGTCGATCTGGGGGTGGTCGAGTCCCGGCGCGGCATGGGCATGTATGTGGCCGAAGGCGGTCACGAGAGGCTGCTCGCCCACGAGCGGCACCGGTTCCTCGAACACGATTGGCCGCGCGTCCTCAAGCGCATGGCCGATCTCGGCATAGACCCCACCACATTGTTGCATCAGGGCGGTAACGATGAATGATCCTGCTCAATCTCAAATTGCTCCGGTCGTCTCGGCGCGCGGGCTCCGCAAGCGCTTCGGCGGTACCGAAATCCTCCACGGGCTCGATTTCGACATCCCGGCCGGCCGCATCTACGGCCTTGTCGGGCATAACGGCGCCGGCAAAACCACCACGCTGAACGCGCTGCTCGGCCTCACCTCCTATGAGGGCACCATCCGTGTGCTGGGTGAGGATCCGTTCCAGCGTCGCGCCCGGCTGATGGAGAACGTCGCCTTCATCTCCGATGTGGCGAGCCTGCCGCGCTTCCTCCGGGTCCGCGAGCTGTTCGCACTGCTCGGCAACATCCATCCGCGCTTCGATGCGGAAAAGGCCCGCAGCTTCCTCGAGGGCACCGATGTCCGCATGCAGGCCCGCATCCGGCAGCTCTCCAAGGGCATGCTGGCGCAGCTGCACCTCGCCATCGTCATGGCCATCGATGCGCGCCTCCTGGTGCTCGACGAGCCGACGCTCGGCCTCGACATCACCTATCGCAAGCGCTTCTATCGGCGCCTGCTCGAAGACTACATGACCGAGGAGCGCACGCTCATCATCACCACCCACCAGGTGGACGAGATCGAGTTCATGCTCAGCGACATCATGTTCATGCGCGAGGGCGAACTGGTGCTGCACATGCAGATGGAAACGGTCAGCACCCGCTTCACCCAGCTCGTCGCACGGCCCGAGCATGTCGCCGCCGCCACGGCCCTCGGCCCCGTCTTCAGCGAGACGCGCTTCGGCCAGACCGTCATGGTCTTCGATGGCGCCCCGCGCGACCAGCTCGCCGGCTTCGGCGATATCTCCACTCCGACGCTCAGCGACCTGTTCGTTGCCCTCATGCAGCGTGGCCAATCGACATGAAGCAGTTTCTCGCCCTGATCCACCGCGAATTCCTCGAGCATCGCGGCGCGTTTCTCTATGCCCCGGCCATCATCATCGCCATCCTCACGGTGGTCATGCTCTCCGGCGTCACCTTCGGCCGCTTTTCGGCCGCCCAGAGCGTCGGCGTCATCACCGGCATCAAGGGCTACGAGATCGGCTTTCTGTTCCTCAGCGCGCTGTGGTTCGTCTATCTGATGTCGGCGCTGTTCTTCTACTTCGCCGATGCCTTCAGCGCCGACAGCCGCAACAATTCCATGCTGTTCTGGAAGTCGATGCCGGTCTCCGATTTCAAGGTGCTGGCCTCGAAGATGACGGCCGGGATCACGCTCTTCCCGCTGCTCGTCCTCGCGGCGGCGGCGCTCAGCGGCGTCGTCGTGTTCATCGGCACCGTCATCATGGCCTTCACCGTGCCGGGCTTCGTGCCGGCCAGTCCTCTGGGCTATCTCGGCACCTCGCTCAACGTGCTGGGCTTCGATCTCGCCTATCTCGTCCTCGCCATGCTCTGGTACGCGCCGTTCTTTGCCTGGGTCGGGCTGCTGTCGGTCCTGTTCCGCCGCTGGTCCATCCCGCTCGCCTTCCTCCTGCCGGCTCTCGCCGGTCTCGCGGAGAACCTCGTGCTGCGCAATGCCGGCCCCGAGGGTGGTTATCTGCTCGCCTATCTGCGCAACCGTATCGATTTCTCGGTGGCGAGCGACGATCTGCGCGTCGCCGTGTTCGCCGACACGCCGTTCGATGCCGTCTATGTGTTGACGCGGTTTGTTGCCGATATCGACTGGGTGCAGTTGAGCGGTGGCGTCCTTGTAGCCGCCCTGCTGGTCTATGCGGCCAGCGAGGTGCGCCGGCGTGGCGTCGCGGCGTGATCCTTGTCCTGGCCGGGCGGGCATCCGCCCGGCTGCAAGATCACTGTGTTCGTGATTGCTGAACGAGCATGCATGGAACTCGCGCACTGACTGGCTTATCTTCGACAAGAGCCAATCGGACCGCGCATCATGATCACCGTCGAATCCCAGGCCAGCATCCGTTCCGCGCCCATCCTGCCCGCGAGCACCGCTCTGGGGCCGGTGCGCCTCGGCGTCACGGCCAGGGCGCCGGCCCTCGCCATCTGGCGCGACGTCGTCGGCCTGGAGCTGCTGTCCGAGGCGGACGGGCTGCTGCATCTCGGCGTCGGCGGCGAGGAACTGATCACGCTCGAGCCCGGTGCCGCCCATCCGGTGCCGGAGCGCAGCCTCGGCCTCTACCATGTCGCGATCCACGTCCCCAACCGCGCCGACCTCGCGCAACTCGTCCTCCGCGCCCTACAGCGCCGGGTGCGCATCTCCCCCACTGATCACCTCGTCTCCGAGGCCGTCTATCTGTGGGACGCCGACGGCAACGGCATCGAGATCACCTTCGAAACGCCCTGGCGCGGCCGCATCGGTACGCCGGAGGAGGGGGTCTATGTCAAAGCCGCCGACGGCCGCCCGCATTCGGGCCGCGAACCGATTGATCTCGACGATCTGATGGGCGAACTGGGCTCCGCCCCCGTGCCGCAGCAGCACATGCCCACCGGCACCCGCATCGGCCACATCCATCTGCATGTGAACGATCTCGATCGCGCCATGCACTTCTACCGCGACGGCATCGGCTTCGGTGGCCTGTTCATCATGCGCCGCTTCGGCATGGGCGATCTCGGGCTCGACTATCCGCCGCACACCATCGCCTTCAACATCTGGTCCGGCCCCGCCGCCACTCAGCCGCCCGCCGGGCATGCCGGCCTGCGCTGGTACCAGCTGGTCCTGCCCGACACCGCCACCCTCGCCGGCCTCCGCACCCGCCTCGACGCCATCGCCGCGCCCTACAGCCCGACGCCGACCGGCCTCGACGTCCACGACCCCGCCGGCAACCTGCTCAAGATCACGGTGGCTTAGGCGGTTTCTCGTTCGGGCCGACGCACCAGCCCAGCAGTCGACACCCTCCCCTTTCGTGGCAGGGCTATCGCATATGGCACTGGCGCCAGCTGTGATGGCCTTCTCCCCTTGAGGGACTTCGAGCCGGTCGCGCAGCGATCATTCGCTCCAGT